>ERZ1026886.851-NODE-851-length-14777-cov-4.294186_pt1 | contig 14777 bp, 16 predicted proteins | sample MGYA00380173_ERZ1026886 | MGnify/ENA primary metagenome ERZ1026886 (study PRJEB33269, sample SAMEA4719809) | human gut metagenome | biome: human-associated habitat; feature: organic feature; material: feces | place: Cameroon | collected 2013-10 ... | reverse complement strand
CAATATATCTGCGATCACGAGGAGAGAATTTCAGCCTTGGAGAAGGGTGGTGGTGGAGGCTCTTCTGATTCCGCCCTTAAAGCTCGCGTAGCGGAACTTGAGGCTCAGATGGATGCAATCAAGAAACTTCTCACGATGGCATAATGACTATCTAAAATAAGAATGTAGCTACATTTTACAAATAACAAACAAAAAACAATTAATCAAATGGCAAATCTTAAAGACATTGCTACGGGAACAATGATTGGCTTCAGTGCCAATAAGACCGAAGATCAGGCCAAGGCAGATACTTCTACCAATCGTGTGGATATCTGTAAGACTAAGCAGCTCTACCTCAACGGTGAGAGAGTCGGCCTTAGTGACGCGGAAGCTGGATACCTCACCAAGAAGGTTCAGGAAGAGTATAACGCACGCATGAGTGTGAGCGTTTCTCTCAGTAATAATGTGCTTGAGAAGGGTGCGCAGAACACCGTTCTGATTACAGTCCACGTGAAGTGGGACGGTGCCCTTGTTGACCCCGGCAAGAGCAATATCACCTGCAAGATTGGCGGAACGGTCATTGAACTCACTAAGAGTGGCAGCGCCTACACTGCCTCAACCACGCAGACCGACTCTTTCACTGTCAGCGTATCGGCCACCTATAATGGTATCACCAAGACGGCATCTGCATCTGCTAATGCATACTACAAGTTCTACGTTGGTCAGTCCACGGCAAGCAGCATCACATCTCTTCCCGGAAGCGGCTTCACGGCCAAGGGTCCTCAGGCAAGTGCGGCTGGTACTTATCCGTTCACGTTCGCCACTGGTGAATATGCTTACTTCCTTCTTCCTGAAGGTGTGGCAAGAGGTAAGTTCGCTTCAGCTGGTGCTGACGGCCTCTATCACGCTGTGGAAGGTGTTTCGGATGTTCCGTTCATCAAGCAGTCAACTGCGGCCACAATCGGTGGTGTGTCCTATGATGTGTTCCGTCTCGCCAACGCGCAGGCTGCATCTTCTCACTCAATCACAATCTAAGCATCTAAGCTATGGCAGATAAAACTTATATTCAATTTACTGGCAGATTGAAGGCCACGAGCCAAGAGGGTATCTTGGCCGAGGCTCAGCAGATTGCCATCTCAGGAAGCGACAACACTAATGTCAAGAAGTACATTGACGACAAGATCTCTTCCGTTAACAACAACATCGGTTCTGTAGCAGGAAGCGTGTATCGCCCGAAGGGTAGCATAACCTTCGCAGGACTCAAGGCATTGGCTTCGGCTACGGCAGGTGACGTGTACAATGTGACTGACGCATTCACGCTTGGTTCCAAGAGTTATCCTGCTGGTTCCAATGTTGCGTGCCTCAAGTCATTCTCTTCCGCTGTCACTCCCGATGAGACCTACTGGGACGTGCTCGCAGGATTCGTAGACCTTTCTCCGTATGCCAAGACTTCCGAGGTGAACACCATCAAGGGCAACCTTGAAAAGTCCATCTCCGACAATGTGTCAACGCTCACCTCGAAGGTCGGCACGGCTCAGACTACGGCCAATGAAGCAAGTTCAGCTGCTTCCACCAATGCAGGTGAAATCACCAAGGTGAAGAATCGTGTTTCCTCTTTGGAGGGTGTTGGCGCTCAGGCTAACGTCATCGAATCCGTGAAGGTCAACGGCTCGGCTCTTCCTATCTCTGACAAGAGTGTGAATGTTGACCTCAGTGCTTATGCACAGGCAACGGAACTCGACAGTAGAATCAACTTGAAGAATGAAGGCGGTGGCTACAAACAAGTGTCAATCCTCAATGGCGCGGTTATGTTGCGTATTGGAACGGATGCGAACAAAAACCAGATTTCCATTGGTTACAATGTCCATATCGATCCTGACTTATATCTTTCTAAAAACACTGATGGAAGACTTTGTCTTGGTACCGATACCGAGCGAAAAGCCATTGCCAATTTTGACGACCTCAACAGCTACGTACAGAAGGAGTCAGGCAAGGGCTTGTCATCTAACGACTATACGAGTGCTGAGAAGACCAAGCTTGCAGGTATCGCCTCTTCGGCTCAGGTGAACGTCATCGAATCCGTCAAGGTCAATGGTTCTGCATTGGCCGTTGCTAACAAGGCCGTGGACATTGACCTCTCTTCTTACGCCAAATCCCTTGAGTTGACCAGCGTTAGAGATGACGTGAATGCCATCGAGAAGGGGGTTCTGTTGCGATTCGGTAGAATCTCCGCTCCAGAGGGAACCATCAAAACCCAATCCATCAAAGGCAGTGGCAGTTACGGAGGTTTCCCCGGTTTCGACCCCAACACGAAGCAGTTCTACATCTTGAGTGGCGGACAACTCTATTCTGGGTGGACTGGATTTGATGACATTCCAGATGCGGCAACATACAGCGATGCGAAACTCTTCATTGGCAAGAACTACGACGGCGTATTCAGCAAGAACGACTATGCCATCTATGAACGCAAAGCAGACCACTCACTTGAGAAACTGGAACTCAACAGCGCCAAGTCCGATACCCTTGAATCGCAGACGCAGGCCTTGGAACAGAGAGTCACCTCACTTGAGAACCTTCTCAAGCTTGCATAACCAATTGCAGCACCCTGCATCCCCTTGTGGGGTGCTGCCCTTTTAAAATAAACAATAAACTACACATGAGAAAGACAAGGTGCTCCATCGTTATTACAGCATACAATGTTGACCGCTACATCAAGCAGTGCGTAGACAGCGCGCTGAATCAGACAGAACCTTGCGAGGTTATCGTTGTGGCCGACTGTCCTACTGACAATACAAAGGATATTCTTGCTTCGTATGGCAAGAAGATCAAGTTGGTGAATCACTTATGTAACGAAGGCGCAGGCCAATCACGCAGGGATGGCATCAGTCAGGCTACGTCAGAGTTTGTTCTTCTTCTGGACGGAGATGATTACATTGACAGAGACTTTGTAAAGCAATTGGTTGCCAAGGCTGACAAGACGGGTGCCGACATTGTCAGTGGCGGTATCCGTATATTGAACGAAGATGGTTCATGGAATGCGACCTCTTACGGAGAGTGCATCACGGAAGGCCGCGACAAGGTGACCAAATTCTGGGGCGAGAAAATTGTCTTCATGAATAATAAAATAATCAAAAGATCCCTTTACGAAACCGTTCCCTACTGCAATAGGCGATACATTGAGGATACGCCCACGATAATTCCTATCATGTTCTATGCGAACAAGGTTGCTTACGTGGACAATATCGGATACACGTATCGCATGAATCCCAAATCGCTCACCCACACTTCAAACCTCATGAAAGACTTGATCTACAAGGGTCTGTGTTGGCTTGATTTGGTGGATTTCTTTAACGAGCATGACAAGGGTATGTTCGAGGCCATTGATATCATTGGCTATCTCCGTAACATTATCGGTACGCTCAACAAGGTGCATATCACGGATACAATGATTGTTCCATACAAGAAGCAATGGGATGATTTCATTCTTCGATTGATGAATTGCATTGAGATTACCAATGTGAATATTGTTGATGGGGTAAAGGGGTGTAACTGATATGTTGACCACTATGCCAATTAATGAATTAAAATCAACAAATATATGGCAAACCAATCATGGAGCAGCCTTGAAGGCAAATTTTTCCGCATAGATGTTGGCACAAGCAAGGCCAGCGCGCTTTCCGTAACGGACAATACCATTCTGCATATCTGCACGGATGGTGCAATCGTGATGAACGGAGAGACCATTGCCGAACGCAATGCAGACCTTTCTGGTTATATGCAGAAGTCGGGCGGTACGTTTACGGGCAGCGTGAATGTTGGTTCGACTTCCGCCAACCGAAACATGTATGTCTATGGCCTAACGAGTTTGCAGGGGAATGTGACTATCGGTAACGCGACCACGAACAAGACTCTCAAGGTCTACGGCAAGGCCAGCACCACGAGTGATTTGACAGTCGGTGGTTCATTGGCTGCCACCTCTGATAGGATCACCCTTAAGAACAATGGTTACACAGTCTATCTGTATAAGCCCACAGACGAATACTTCTACCTCATGATGTCCAACAAGAACGGATCTACATGGAACGATCTTCGACCGTTGACCATCAACATGACCAACGGGTGGATGTCTCTTGCAAGTGGTGCGATGACGTTGGTCAATAATGGTGATGTGACCGTGGCCCATACACTGACGGCAACCAAATTGGTTCAGACCAGTACGTCTGACCTTCGAGCCAAGGAGAATCTCAATGCAGACTTTGACGCGTTGGCGAAGTTGCGCGAGTTGGGCGATGTGTATGAATTCGACTATAAGGCTGACGGCAAGCATAGCTATGGCCTTATTGCCCAGAATGTGGAACAGTCGGAGTTGAAGGATATGGTTGGCCATGTTGATAAGGATGATCCTGATTCGCTTCGGTATGTCAATTATCTTGACCCTAGAATTACGGCACTTCTTATCAAGAGTGTCAGGCAGTTGCAGGATGAGGTGACCAAACTTCGTTCTGAGCGATTAAAAGAATAATGTAATGATTAATGTAACAACAAGCGGTGGCAACATGGCCGTCAATGCAGGTGCGGCTGTTGGTGTTGGCGTGTTCTATGAGGAGATGTTGCAGGTGATCTTTGACCTGCGATGGGCGGTGGGTTTCATCGGCATTCTTGTTCTCACGGATTTTTGGCTCGGCCTGACTGCCAGTGTTCGTGTACGTGGGGAGGACTTCCGCTTCAGTAGGGCATTGCGAAGAACCACAACCAAGTTCTTGGAGTATGTCTGCTACATCGTGTTCGGTGTATTGCTAGTCAAGGCTTGCATTGAGCCATTCGGTATTGGCAGTGATCTCATGGGTGGCGCGATTGGCGCAAGCGTGGGCTTCATTGCTGAGTTTGACAGTATATATGGACACTTCTGTGACCTGCATGGAATCAAGAGGCGTATATCCCTGAAGCGAATCTTCGTTGCATGGCTCAAGCAGAAGAACGAAGGTGTCGGTGAGGCTGTAGAGCAGGCGTTAAATGAATCAGAAAAAGAAGGTAAAAATGAGAAGGATAGCAACACATAACAGTGTGACGGGGGAGAAGGGCAAGGGATTGCTCTCCTTCCTTGTTGCTCCATTTTCCAAGTGTCAGAGCAAGACCTTGGAAGAGCAGTATGATGCAGGATGCCGATTCTTCGACATTCGTACATGGTTGCGGGCAGACGGCAGATGGGTTTGCGGCCATGGAATGTGGACGGCTAAGATTACGCTTTCAGAAGTATTGGATTTCTTCTTGAAGCATGAGGATGCCTATTTCAGTATTACCATTGAGAAGGGTGAACTGGATGAGTATGCCAACCAGCTGCTATACGATTTCGGATTCATCAATGGATGTCATCTTCGATATCAACTGGCGTACATTGCGGTCAAGAAGCCTCAGTGGCGTATTGTGAAGAGCTTTTACGATATGAATATCGCTGAGGGTTATAAGAATCTTGATGGAAGGTCTTGGCACACTTACCTTCCTATTCCTTGGCTATGGAAGAAGATCTACTACAACAAGCCGGTATTCCTTAACAGCATATACGTGATGGTTGACTTCCTCTAATAACACTATAAATTATGGCAAACTTCAATACTTACGCCCAGTTTCTGCAATCGTGGGAAGGTGGGTATGTTAATGACAAGGATGACAGCGGTGGCGCAACGATGTGTGGTGTGACCATCGCTGCGTGGACTAACTATTGCCGTCAGCATGGCATGCGCGCCACGACGCAGACTCTTCGCTCCATGACCAAGGAACAGTGGGGTGAGATTATGAAGAACGGATATTGGGATGCCGTGTGGGGTGACCATATCCACAGTCTGAGCATTGCTTCGATGATGGCCGATTGGGCTATCAATTCAGGACCCAAGAGGGTTGTCAAGTATGTTCAGCGGATTCTTCCCGGTATCTCTGTTGACGGAATCATGGGGCCGAAGACCTTGAACCGAATCAACGCGATGAAGCCTTCTGTGTTGTTTGCCGAGATTCGCAAGGCAAGGCTTAACTACTACGCCGGCCTTGCCGAGAAGGATGAGAGCAAGAAGAAATTTCTTGAAGGCTGGAAGAATCGCGTGAATGCGATGCAGTTTGGTGTGCTTGTGTGCAACGACAAGAAGCACACCAAGATTACTTGGAGCGAATCATAACATTACAATTGACGCAATAATATGGAAGGACGCAAGACCGGTGGACGCAAGAAGGGGACTCCCAACAAGCAGAAACCTTCGCAACAGATTATACACGGCATACTCACTCAGACTGTAGGCGAATACTTCGAATCCGATGAATTTGCCGCGGATATGGCTCAGCTTGAACCAAAGGACAGACTGATGGTGATGGAGCGTTTGGCGCAATATATTTTACCCAAGCAGCAGGCTCAGAAGGTGGAAATGAATGCCACGGCCAATGTTGCACCTTCCTTTGCTGCACAATTGCGTGATCTCGCTTCACAATATGAATCACCATCCACGACTGAGGATAAAAAGGAATAATGGCTATGGAGCAATTGACGATACAATATAAGGGCATGGCCTCACAGCCGTCTGATTACTTGGTGGAGGACGGCAATCTGAATATGGCCGTCAATCTTGAGATGCGCGATGGAAGCCTACATGCGGCTCGCGTTCCTAGAGGAAGGTGGTTCCATCATAGCGAATTCACGCCCCGATTCATTCACAATACGAGTGATGGAAGGGAGATAGTTCTTGGCATTGTCAAGGAGTATGAGGTCGTCAACCCTGACGGAGAAGGCAGCTCACACACTCAATGGACTGGTAAGTATACGATTGGCGCATGCGATATAACGGGTGACAGGGATACGTTTGAAGAATTGGAGATGGACGGCATGCCAACTGCGGACAAGCCTAGTGACATTGGCAACTTCTGTGCCATAGGGAATCTGGTATCTCTGACGGTCAATGGGGTGCTGATGCATATGTCTTACAACGATTGGACTTACAATGTCCTTGAGCATTCCATTCCGTTCATACCTTTGCATTTCGATACACTGAGGGTGGCAGACAATCTGTCTACAATTGATGGAGGCCGTGAATTGGATTCCATCCTCCCGAATCGCATGGATTGTCTGCCTGAGAAAGGGGATTTACCATATAATTTGCCTAAGAAGTATAAGACGGAGAAGGAGATTATCGAATGGTACAAGACAAGCGAGTCTTACCGGAATATGTCTGACTACTGCCTAGGGACGCATAATAAGGTGCGTGAACGACTTCTCAAGGACAATATACTCATGTATCCAGTTATGCTGGTGTACGCCATCAAGCTGTATGACGGAAGCTACGTTCAGAAGTCGAATCCTATTCTGTTGTTCCCAGTGGCGAATACCGTTGAATGCAAGGCTAAGTTTCCCAATGATTATCCTGACATGGGGACAGGTGACGAGCGAATTAGTATGCCAGATGGTAATCCCAAATATCACTTCAAGGTTCGAGGAATGTTCTATGAGGCGTATAGGGTCTGCATGAAGTCTCTGACAGACGAGGCGAATAAGGCAATTAAAAAGATTCGCGAATCTTATGGAAGCATTGTTGAAGGAGTTGATTTCTTTTTGAGCGAGAATATATACACCATCAATCCTGATGAGATGGAGGTCGTGACTAAACGAATAAAGGTGGCTCAGCTTGCGGATGATACAACAACCGCTATATATGAAATATTCCCATCACCTCAGTTCAAAACGAGAGACTTGTGGCAGGAGATTCCCAAGATTGGTAACTTCTATCTTGTCAAGTCGGTGAAGCTGGAAGAACTTCCGAAGCTATGCAAGGATGGCACATATCTTCTTGACAAGAGTCGAGACAATACTGACCTTACCAATTACACCCAGAAGGAGAGCATAACCCTGACCAATGTCCAAGGGTATACGAATATGCATTGCGAGGGGCTGATGTCGTACAACTCAAGACTCATCGCCTACGGCATACGAAGCAGCATGCTTGACCTTAACGATATGGATGTGTATTGCCCAACGATATCCAATCCCAGCGGCGGCAAGGAATTGCCCAATGATTATGCCAAGACTCACTTGTATTCCCGAATATACAACAAGGTGCGCATTGTCGTGAAGCCTCCGTTTGAGAGGGAGATTGTTATTGGGTATGACAGCGATACCGAACGGTTGTTCCCGATCCTATTCATGTATCCATCCCTATACTGCAAAGATGCTTATCTCGGCATGCCTGATAACAAGTCATGCTTGCAGAAGAATATGACGGCACACAAGCTTCTTGTTATGTCGTATATAATCACTGAGCCTCCTAGGTTAGGGCAGCTTACTTTGTCAGGCTGGAAGTTGTCCTTGGATGCCCTTCCCGATGTGAGCAAGGATAAGACTGTGGCCAACGAGAATCTGGTCAAGGCTTCCGATGTCAACAATCCATTTGTGTTCAGCGATGGCAATTCTACAACTTGTGGCAAGGGTAAGGTGAAGGTCGTTGCAGCTAACACGCAACCTATCAGCCAAGGTCAGTTTGGCCAATATCCTATCTTCGCATTCTGTTCGGATGGCGTGTATGCTATAGGCATAGGCGGAAATGGCACCATACAGAATTGCGTGCCGTACAGCACGGATGTCATTACTGATGCCGTCAGCTTGTGTAATGTCGGACGTGACATAGTGTTCGTAAGCAGCTCGGGCGTTATGTCTATTGGGGATGAGGGACGCAAGATGTTGCTGTCCGCCGACAAGAATGCAACATATGCATTCGATGATGTCAAGCAGAGGGATGCCGTTCATGCAGTGATTACGAATCATTACCCTGCTATCACAGTTCCATCAATGGACAATCTCTACAAGTATTTGACGAATGGTGCAAGAATCGCATTCGACTATCAGAATAGAAGGTTGATTGTGTTCAACCCTAAGTACGCTTATAGTTATCTGATGGATATGGATACGCAGCAGTGGACTGTACTTACCAGGAAATTCACTGACCATCTCAACCCGGTGGCGCAATGTCTGATGGTGGATGCCGACAAAGAGACGGTATATGACTACAGTACAGATGACGTTCAGCAAGAGATGGCTGCATGGCTGTCAACGCGTGCTATCAAGTTAGGTGCTCCCGACCTACACAAGACTATTCGCACGATGATCCAAAGAGGGCAGCTTCATGGCCGTGATGCCGTAGGGCAGTTGTTGTATGGCTCAAGGGATATGATTCACTGGTATCCGATTCGTTCAAGCATTACCTCAGTGATGAGGGGTTTCGGAGGATCGGGCTACAAGTACTTTCGCGTTTTCGCATTCCTTCCGCAGATGACTCAGAAGGACAGCCTATATGGATGTAGCGTAGGTTTTGATGTTAGGATGACAAGCAGGATGCGTTAGAACGCATGACGGGATAATAAAAAAACGTCCCCAACACTTTAAAGAAATGAAGGCTCAACTACATTCTTAACTACACATGTTTGCACAAGCACAGCGTGTCGGGGACGGGGTTTGTCCTTAATTCTGCTGTGCTTGTGCGTTTTGTTTATGTGCGTAGCGTAGTTGAGTTGAGGCAAAGGTAAGGAAGAATTTTTTAATTTGCCAATTATGATCGTGAAAAGAACCAAGGATATGTTGTATAACATATTTTGCAAGGCTGTTGAAGCCACATTGGAGGCAAGCGGACTGACGTTTGACAAGCTTGCAACCTCGAGAGATGAGAAGAGCGTTACGGCCAGAGTCGTTCTTGTGGATGTGCTTATGACTGCCGGGATGAGTGAATCGATGATTGTGGAGTTGAGTGGCATGAGCCAACAACGCGTTAACCGTCTCAAGAACTCTGCTCGCTATAGGCTCAAGGGGTTGCTTGGCAAGATGATGCGCAAGGAAGTTGGTGATGCCTTGGCCGTATGATACGAAGAGAGATCCCCTGCCTCATGGTGGGGGATTTTTTTCTTCTTATACGATACAAGCAATTAACACATATCACATATTGTATACACGTTGTTCTTCCAGATCTTTGCGGTGTCAAGCAATGGTGCGTGACACAACTTATAAAACCATACAACTATGGAAGGAATTGAAAAAGTTATCTGTTGCGACAGAGGTTCCAATGATGCATTGGCCTACGCAGCAATGGCCAACAAGCAAGATCCGATGGCCATGATGGCCGCAATGAATGGCGGCATGAACTCTTGGAACAACAGTCCTTGGATGTACCTTATCTTCCTTGCGCTCTTCGGTGGCAATGGATTCGGCTTCGGCAATAGGGGTGGACTTCAGAATGCAGAGATTCAGAATCAGATTGCTTCCCTCCGTTCACAGATGGCCGACAACCACAATGCCGACCTGATGATGTCTGCAATCAAGGGTAACAATGATGCACTCACCACGTTGGGTGCCAACCTTAACTGCGACTTCAACCAGTTGCAGCAGGGCGTATGCGCTATCCGTTCAGCCATTGAGCAGGTGGGTGGTCAGGTAGGCTTCAGTGCAGAACGCGTGATCAATGCAGTTGAGAAGGGTGATGCCAATGTCATTCAGGCCATTCAGAACTGTTGCTGCCAGACCCAGCAGAACATCATCCGCATGGGATACGAGAATCAGCTTGGCCAGAAGGATATCGTAAACGGTATGCAGCAAGGATTTTCCTACACCAACACGGGAATGGAACGTGGATTCTCTAACGTCGGGTTCCAGATGTCACAGATGGCATGCGACCTCAAGACCAACGCCAATGCCAATACGCAGAGAATCGTGGACGTGCTGAACCAGCATTGGAATTCCGACCTTCAGCAGCGTTACAACGATGCTAGGCTTGAGCTGTCACAGCAGAGGCAGAATGCAGCACTCATCGCTGCACTTGGCACGAAGACCACGACCGCTACCCCTTAATGTCGGTGTGAAGAATTGAATGTTGGACGCAATATATATAGTTTGCGTCCAACATTATATATTAACAACGATAAAGATATACATTATGCTATTCAAGGATATGAAGCAAGGGTACACTGTATACTTCCTTGACAAGGAGTCAGTGAGGGGCTATCAAGGTAAGGTCGTCAGTGTGGCCGTACCTCGATACGATGCGCCCATCTTCGGCCAGCAATCTCAGCCTAGTGGTATGGTCGTAGACGTGACGATCGAGGCAGAAGGAGCGACAAGGACGTACACCATACCTGAGTCTTCGTCCGTTGCCTATGCAGGCACGTTGGTTATCTCTACGGATAGAGATGGTGTGGTGCGTGAAGCAGAATCAATCAAGGCCGCAGCTCAGGATGCTCTATCCAAGGTTGAGCATTATCGTGATGCCGTGGACAAGTGCGATGCTCTTCTGGAAGAATGGAATCCTGCACTTGCCGAGAAGCGAGAACAAGAGAGGCGCATTGGCGGCATAGAGAATGAAGTGAAGAACCTCGGCACGTTGGTGCGTGAATTTATCAGCAACTTTAACAAGAGTCAATCATGAGACAATACTATATATACAAGCCGTGCGAGCATGCCAATAGTCATGTTCGGCATTATGACCATGATGTAGCCGTGCAGATAGTTGATGATATCAGCTATACTGACAGACAAGGAATGAAGCACCAAGGTGCTCATTGGACTTCTGAAGAATGCCAGCAATATGCTTCAAGCATGGGATTGTCATTCCCTGCTGGGACTACCGAATGGGACGTGTATGTGGCGTTCAATTCATTCTACGCTGACACCAACAAGGTTCTGAGCGATACGGATATCATCCGCGCAGCTCATTCGTTTTACTTTGCTGATGAGGATGCTCCAGATATGAAGCTGCAACATTACATGCTTGCCATGCACGATTAGAATAATTAAGACTTGAATCCTTGCGGACGTTGTTTTTAATTTGTAAATTTGCAGCGTTTGTTGGTTCGGCTATTCTCATTACGTTGAACAACATATTCTTCGTTTCCTTCCGCGTAAGCAGAGGGGGAATCCCACGCCTTGTCAGCGTGGGGTTTTTTGTTTCTAATAACTACCCTCTCCAAATACATATTCTATCAGAGTCTTGTTGGCTTCATTGATCGCTGAGTAATCTTTTTTGACGTAAAGATTCGTTACCCTCATGGACTCGTCTATGTGGCACAACATGTCGTTGACTATATATATAGGTATCCTCACGTCATTGACCGCGATGGTGGCCATTGAATGGCGAGCGGAATAGAATTGCAACCTATCCAATCCCAGTGCCTCTCTAACCCTCTTCAGGCCGATGCTTAGATTACAGTTGAATATTGTGCAATTCGAATAACGGTCAGCGAAGTTCAAGACATTCTCTCTCTCCGAATGGCTGAGATACTCATCCAGTATGGGCTTGATGATGGCAGGAACGTGAACGACCATCCTTGCACCATCACTTCTTCTGTCGCGTGTCTTCGTTCGGTGATAGGTGATGGTCTTTCCATCATAGTCGGTGAGATTGTATAGGTCTATGGCATTAATTCCCATCAGGCAGAATGAGATAAGAAAACAGTCGCGTGCCTGGTCGAACAGACCTTTGTCTCCATGTCGGGGAAGGTTCATGATCTTACGGATTACGTCAACTTCTACGGCTCGCTTTTCTGCTATATTCTGCTTTGGAGTCTTGAAGCCTGACAAGGATTCCCTGATTCGGATCACGTTATTGTCATAGTCGTTGTAGTAATCTCTTGCATCGCTGAATATCTTGACTATGGCATTGGTGTAGAGAGATATTGCACGCTTCTTACCGCTGAGATATCTGACATAGTCGTTCATGCGCGCGACAGTTACCTCGCTCATCAGAATTTTTCTGTCCCCGTGGAAGTGGATGAACGATCGGATAGCCGTGTGATAATTGCGTATGCCCTTCTTGCTTTCATTCTCTGACAGCCATTTGGAGCAATAGTCGGTGAAGTATATACCCGTAGACTCATCCTTCATCTTAAGGCGTTCAACGATTCGCGCGAATGGAATGTCATTCAACTCCAACATGAGCGTGTTGAGCTTCCTTCTGTACTCTCTGATAAGGTCATCACCTCTGTCGAGAATCTGCTGGTTCTTAATCTTGAACGAGGCAGTCAGGTCTTTCTTCATCTGCGCGACCATTGTTGTCGGCAGATAAGTGACGTGCTTGCCATGTGTGTAGCGAACGTACACCGTATAGGTTCCGTCCGCCCTCATTCTGTCCTTTCGGACGAGTAATTTAAAATTGTCCATAAATCTTCGTTTCGTGCATTTGGAAAACTATTGGAAAAACATATGGTAAACTTTTGATGTCTACTTGTGGCTGATTCTTACTGCAAGTTGCCGTTTCTCACTTTTTAGAGTGATACAAAGATACGATTAAATACTTGATTACCAATGCTAAATATATATTTATCTTCAAGAATAAGCATCTATTTTTAGGCGGTCTTGTATGGGTTTGAATATCTATCTGTCAGAACGACAATCTGCACTTTTTCTTTTTAAGGTTAGCAGAAATACAGCGTGAAACCCCTTGTTGAAGTTTTTGCCCGAAAAAAAGTTTTTTTTGTTACAAACACACGCACGCTGCGTTATACCTATAGAAGTCGTCTAAACTTTTCTGACGAAGATTTGATTTGAATTTCAAAAGAGTTCAGACAACTTCATAAAGAACAGATTCGGACGTTCAAGTATTCCATCCTTGAAATCAGAAGCATCAATCAACCCCCAACCGCTTCTTTCCCGAACTGTTTCCACCAATAACGACTAAAAACAACGCACATGAAAAAGTCATTATCCAGTTTTCTTTTCGCTCTTGCCCTTTTCGCATGCAGCGACTTGCCTTCTGATAGCTTTGCACAGAACAGCACGACAAACATCAATGGCGTGAGCATCATCACCAACCGTTCCACCCTATCCGACCCCACAAAGGTCATCACAAAGCGCTCACCGCTGACCGCATTTTCATCGCTTAAAGCCAGCACTGGCGTGGAAGTCATTTTCAAACAAGGCCCGAAAAGCGCTGCTTCCATGAAAGTCACCGTCACTCGAGAATATGCCAACTATCTCACGGCGAGCGTAAAAAACGGCGTAATGACCGTGGGCTGGGACATCGAACGTCTGCGTAGCGAACTCAAGCATAAGAAATTCGAACTGGCCGCCCGAGTGGAAATCACTGCTCCCACACCACCGAAAGTTGAAATGAGCAGCGGCAGCACACTGCAATTCGTGGGAACAATCAGTCATCCGTCGTCCCTGGAGTTTAAAGCAAACAGCGGAAGCGACATCAAGGCCAACGCCATCAGTTGCGGTACCTTCCGTGCCAACACGTCAAGCGGTGCCTCCTTCCATGCTCAATCAGCACACGCCGACCGCATAGGAATCGATGCCTCAAGCGGAAGTTCGGTCACCCTGACTGACGTGGTAGCCATCAACGGTTTAAAGGTGGATATATCGAGCGGTTCTTCTGGAAAGCTTTCGCTCAATGACAATCCTTCTCCGGTGATTACGACAGTCAGCAGCGGTGCCACACTCGAATTAAGCGGAATTGCAGACGGTGAAATATCGATGAACGCATCAAGTGCCGGCAGGATTGACGCATCATCCTTGAAAGCAGCCTCAGCCCGCGCCGAAGCCAGCAGTGGAGCAAGCATCCACTCGGCAAAAGTGAAAAAACTCCGTTTCAAAGAATCCTCTTGCGGAAATGTGGAATGGAGCGGCACACCCGAGGTCACAAAACTATAATCCCTACCCCAACACAACAGAAAATCCCAAGGGTCCGGCAAACACAACGTTGCTTGCCAGACCCTTGGGATTTTTTCGAATCATAATATTACTGTCCGGTAAAACTTTTTGGATGCATCAGAATCTCTAGCAATCATGC
>ERZ1026886.841-NODE-841-length-14902-cov-8.767226_pt1 | contig 14902 bp, 14 predicted proteins | sample MGYA00380173_ERZ1026886 | MGnify/ENA primary metagenome ERZ1026886 (study PRJEB33269, sample SAMEA4719809) | human gut metagenome | biome: human-associated habitat; feature: organic feature; material: feces | place: Cameroon | collected 2013-10 ... | reverse complement strand
CTTAAGTTTTTTCTAAAATCAACCCGTCCTTCTTTACCATTAAAGAAGGCTCCACCGCTTTCCCCAAGCCCCTTTCCCCTCAGGGTACAGGGGATGTACCAACCGCCCTACTCGGTGCTCAAACCGCTACGCTATATGGTTGGCGGACCATCAGAGGTCTACGCCAGCAGCAGAGCTGCGGTTTTTTGTGCGGGGAAAAACCCGCCTTGCGGAAGAGCTTGAGTTAAAAATGATTCAAATCGCTGGTATAGGAGGAGATAAGAGGGAATTTTATCGACCTGTACGGTTGGAATTACGCAGCACGCCCTGGGCTAAGAGCTTCTGCCCTTTACCTTTGCTTTACTCTTCGGCCAGCGATTTTCAATTCCGCTACGCGCCGGTGACCTTTGGGTCAGGACGTTCCAAACGTACAGGTCTAATTTTATTCTTCAAAAATCTGCATAAAACGTTTGGAAAATAATAAAAAAAGAGTTACTTTTGCAACAAAAACAAAAGACTTTGATCAATGAAGAAAATTACCGCATTTATTCTCTTGCTATTATCATTAGTAAGTTGCAACGAGAAAACAGCCCAAGACTTATTTGACGAATCAAAAACAGGTGTTGTCCTGATTTTGAACGAGTACTATTATGTCATGAAATTACCTAATGGCAACAGCATATACTTCACCGGGATCGACCAGGAGGGCAATCTCGAAAACCTGGCTTTCGAATATGCTGACATCAAAAACAAACGACAAATCTTGACGGGAACCGGCTTCTTCATAGACAAGCAAGGAACTATCATGACAAACCGCCATGTAGCCCAACCCTCTATCGACAAAACGGCAGTAAAAGAAAGTTACAACAACATGGTGGCTTCCATCAAGGCATACTACGCCGCACAGATGAGTGCCTTATCGCAGGAATACCAAAACTTAGAGAGTCAAAAGAGCGATTGCTATTCTTACGATTTCTATGGTAATGCATACGAGAATACGGAAAGACTGCAGGAAATAGCCTCACAACAAAGCGAACTGGAAGAGCAGTTCAACACACTGAACAGCGTAAGGGAATCCATGGACGACCACGTTTCATTGGATGAACTAAGCATTACGGCGGTTTGCGAAATCGGAATCGCCTACGACAACACCTTTGTCAATTCCGACAGAGACTTCTTGGACAAGAACCCTTGTGTTGTGATAAAAGTTTCTGACAAAGAAAATACTGACTTAGCCACTATCCAACTAAAGAACAAGAAGACTCCTGACGAGGCTCACGTGTTCAGAACCGACGGAACGATAGACGAAAACGTCATCGACAAGGTGAAAAATATGTTCTCCTCTCACAATGACAAGATTCTTCATATAGACCAACAACTTTATATGATTGGCTACAATGCCGGTCCTACCCTGGCTACTACCAAACAAGGCATCCAAGTTCAAATGACAAGCGGAAAGGTAACCCAATTGCCAGACGGAGACAGGGTGTTATACAGCATCCCTACCATGCAAGGCTCAAGCGGCAGTCCCGTCATTGACAGCAAGGGACGATTAGTTGCCGTCAACTTTGCGAAGCTGAGGGGTACTGACAACTTCAACTTCGGTATCCCCATGAACAAAATCGCTGCTTTTCTGAAATAACCAAGGGGAGATTTTGTAGTTTTGAGGAAGTTAAAGGAGTTAAGACAAATGCCTCTGTGGACATAAAATTAAACATTTCGGGGAAAAGGAGGATTTCGCATAAAAACATTTCGGGGAAAATAAATATTTATCACTTATCTTGCTTTTTATCAGATATTTTCCGTGTCTTTGCAGCAAAATACAGAACTTTCGCATGTGGGGAAGTTCAGTCAGAATATATAATCATTGTACTGAGCGCCTTGACTGTATGTTTAGTATGGTCGAGGTGCTATTTTTGTATAATATAAGGTGTAAACCTGTTTTTTCTTCAATCTCCTGATTCTTCTCCTTTTTTTGTGTTTTTTTATGTTAAATCTATCTGTTATATGGTGACAGAATTAAATCTTTTTCTTATATTTGTCAACAAATTAAATAACTGATAATTATGACTAATGACTCATTTTCAATAAGATTGCGGGAAGCACGACAGATGATGGGGCTCAGCATGGATAAACTCGTAGAGCGAACTAATGGAGCCATCACCAAGCAGAGCATCTCCCGTTATGAGAAGGGCATCATGCGCCCTAAGCGTGATGCCTTGCAAGCCATAGCCAAAGCTCTCAATATCAGCGAGGAATATTTCGAAGGAACCAATCTCAAGATAGATATGCCTATGCTCCGCACCACCTCCAATGGCAAGTTGTCCGAAGACGAGTTGCAAGCCCTGGAAGCAAAACTCTCGTTTTGGGCAGAGCAGTATCTTACGAAGGAGAAAGAAGCTGGTTTTCCTACCCGGTTTAAGAATCCGATAAAAGGCACCAAGGTATCAACCCTTGATGATGCCATCCATGCTGCCGACCTTCTTCGTGAGAAGTGGCATTGCGGTGATGGACCTATCGCCAGCATCCTGAGACTTCTGGAAAGAAAAGGTATCAAAATCTTATCAACAGAATTGCCAGATGACGTATGGGGAATGAGTACATGGGCAGATACGAGTTATCCGTTGATGGTCCTGGATATGAGTCAGAAGAAAACAACAATAGAACGTCTTCGCTTCACGGCAGCTCACGAGTTAGCTCATCTACTTCTTTCCTTTCCTGTAAATGCTGAGTTAGATATAGAGAAGCAATGCAATAAATTTGCCGGTTTCTTTCTCTTTACTCGGCAGGCTTTAATCGAGGAAATGGGAAGTGAAAAGCGAGATGAGCTTATGCTTGAAGAAATGATAGACCTCAGGGAAGTATATGGCATATCGATAGCAGCCCAAGTACATGCAGCCTGGGATATCCGCATGATTTCCCGTGAACACTATGACTGGTGGTTTGATGAAAAAATCAAGAAAAACAGGCTGGAAGTTGGTTGGGGTAAATATGAATTTCCTGAGACAATAGGAAGAGAGAGGAGAATGGAAGCTAGAACAAGAAAATTATAAAATTAAAAATGAAAATGGCAGAATTAATATCACATATATACCAAGATAATGTAGGGCATTGGATTATACAATCTAATGAGGAACATTCTGTTGGTGTAGCTAGGCTTGCTTCTCGTTTCGCTGATGAATTTGGTATGAGTGAATGGGGTAAAGTTTTGGGGCTACTTCATGACAAGGGTAAGGAATCACATGCTTTTCAGCAACATATTAAAAAAGAGAGTGGATATGAGCCTGATACTAAAGTTTGTGGTAATTATAACCATGCTTTTATTGGTGGAGTTTTGGCAAGAAGACTTTATGGTAAATCTGCTGATATTTTCTTCGTTAATCAAATTGTGTCTCATCATACTGGGTTACATGATTATGATGAGATAGACGGAATTCTTAATCAGGATATTCCGGCAGAAGTTAATGTCAATATAGGAAAGGAAAAATTAAATGTACCTGCTTTCAAGATTCAAACTAATGATTTTCATCATTTAACTCGTATGATGTTTTCATGTTTGGTGGATGCTGACTTTCTTGATACTGAAGCTTTTATGGATAAAGAATCTTCTGAATTAAGACGGAATAAAGCTACGTTACATGATTTGCTGCCTTTACTCGAAAAAAACTGAAGGATTTGAAAGCTAAAGCAGATAATTCTAATGTAAATGCTATAAGAAATCAAGTCCAGCAGCAATGTATTAAAATGGCGGATACAGAAATAGGTTTTTATAGTTTGACGGTACCAACTGGTGGAGGAAAAACTTTGTCTTCTTTGGTATGGGCAATGAAGCATGCTGTCAGAAATGGTCAGAAAAGAATTATTATAGCCATTCCATATACAAGTATCATAGTTCAGACGGCATCAGTTCTACGAAGCATCTTTGGAGAAGAGAATGTTTTGGAGCATCATAGTAATGTGGATCCTGAGCATATTAAAGACGAAAGACTTCAGGAGAAAATGAAGTTGGCGACAGAAAATTGGGACTATCCGATAATTGTAACGACTAATGTGCAATTATTTGAGTCTATGTTTAGTAATAAGCCATCTGTTTGTAGGAAGCTTCACAATATAGTCAATAGTGTAGTAATCTTAGATGAGGTACAGACGCTTCCGATGGACTATCTTCAACCTGTTGTGGATTCATTGAAAACGTATCATAAACTATTCAATGTTTCTTTCTTGTTCACTACGGCAAGTCAGCCCGTGTTAAGTGGACTTATAGAAGGATGTAATCCGAAGGCAGCCTTCAAAGGGATTGACCATATTACAGAAATCATCCCTCCTGAGTTTAATTTGCATGACAAGTTGAGAAGGGGAAAATTAAGTATCAATAACGAAGGGAGAACGTATGATGAGGTTGCTGAGATGTTGAGCAAGCATAAAAGAGTGCTTTGTATTGTGAATACACGTCGTGATGCTAGAGAACTCTATACACGTTTGCCGCAAGAAGGGATTACATTACATCTTTCAAAAATGATGTGTCCGGCACATATTAGCGAGACGTTAGAAAAACTCAAAAAAGCTCTAAAGGACGATACGAATGAAGTTATCCGTGTAGTCTCCACGCAATTGATAGAAGCCGGAGTTGATTTGGATTTTCCAGTTGTATATAGGCAAGAAGCAGGGCTTGACTCTGTATTGCAAGCTGCCGGCCGATGTAATCGAGAAGGAAAGAATGGCTTGAGTACTACTTATGTCTTTTCTTTGGCTAAAGAGCATGATCTTCCTATTGGAGATATGCAGGCTGCAAATAATGCAAGGTTAAGTCTTAGTGCAGATATGGATTGGTTTGCTCCAAAAACAATGACATCATATTTCAAGCAATTATATTGCAGAAAGGAATGTTTCGATGTAAAGGATATGAAGCATTATCTTTATAATCCTAAGGAAATATGTTTTGCTACTGCTGCAAAAGAGTTTCAGATGATTGAAGATAATGGAATCAATGTTGTTGTCTGTTGGAGAAATAGTTTCGAGCTTATGCAACAATTATTGGAAAAGGGACCTTCATATATACTGATAAAGAAGCTGTCGAAGTATATGGTAAATATCAATAAGACAGATTTTAAGTCTTTGTTAGATATGGGTGTCGTTAGTGAGAAAAAAGAGGGACTCTTTGTTGTCGATTATAAACAGCAGTATGATGAACATATCGGCTTGCGCATCGATAATAATTGGGCGAATAAATCGATTATTATTTAAATGGAAATGATATGGTAAAGAAAAATTCGATAAAGCTATTTGGGGATGATAAGATCCGTGCCATTTGGGATGATGAACAGGAAAAATGGTACTTTTCTATTGTTGACGTTATTGCAGTTTTGACTGAAAGTCCTAATCCTCAAACCTATTGGAGAGTCCTAAAGAAGCGACTTAAAGATGAGGGAAATGAAACCGTTACAAACTGTAACGCTTTGAAAATGCGTGCAGCTGATGGTAAAATGCGATTAACGGATGTTGCTGATACAGAGCAACTCTTGCGTATTATTCAGTCTGTACCATCTCCAAAGGCTGAACCTTTTAAAATGTGGCTTGCTAAAGTTGGAGCAGACAGACTGGATCAAATGCAAGATCCAGAATTAAGTATACAACAGGCCATGATAGACTACAAACGATTGGGATATTCGGACAATTGGATTAACCAACGTTTGAAAAGTATTGAGATACGTAAGGATTTAACAGACCAGTGGAAACTTCATAATGTAGAGGAAGGGGTACAGTATGCATCTTTAACAGATATAATCTATCAGGCTTGGGCTGGCAGGACAACAAAAGAATACAAACAGTATAAAGGTTTGAAAAAGGAAAATCTGCGTGACAACATGACCAACGAGGAACTTATTCTTAATATGCTTGCAGAACTCTCAACAACGAGCATTACTAAGGCAAAGAATCCTCAAACTTTAGATGAAAATAAGCAATGTGCTAAAGAAGGTGGTAATGTGGCGCGTGTTGCAAGAGAGGAACTCGAATCCAAAACAGGACGTCAAGTAGTTTCTCCACTTTCTGCAAAAAGATTCTTTGAGGCTCAGCAGCCAAAGAAAAGTTTGGAAGATAATAATAACGATAAGGAAGAAGAAAAATAGTAATATGATGGAATATACTGATAAAGAATATTGTTTGGAGGTGTGGGGCGATATGGCTTGCTTCACAAGACCCGAACTGAAAGTTGAACGTGTAAGCTATGATGTGATTACTCCATCAGCTGCACGAGCTATATTCGAGGCTATATTTTGGAAGCCTGCCATTCATTGGCAGATAACCAAGATAGAGGTGTTGAAACCTATCAAATGGACTTCTGTAAGAAGAAATGAGGTGGGGGCGGTAGCTGGTAAATCTGTCATCTTTATAGAGGAAAAACGTCAGCAGAAAAATACTTTGCTTTTAAAAGATGTTGGTTATCGAATTTGGGCAAAGATGGAGTTCCGTTCTGTATCGAAGCGAAAGGCAGAAGGAGATTTGTTTTCTCATGAGCCGGGTAAAGATGAGAATCCGATGAAGTATTATCAGATGTTTGAGCGTAGAGCAAGCAAGGGACAATGCTTCAATCAGCCTTATCTTGGTACTCGTGAGTTCTCTGCCTCTTTCCGCCTCGTTAATCCTGATGATGAGGCATTGACTCCACCAATATCTGAAGAGCAAGGTGGTACTAAAGACTTAGGAATTATGCTCTATGATATGGACTTTGCTGATAAGAAGAACATCCAGCCAATGTTCTATCGTCCACAGATGAAAGATGGCGTAATTATTGTTCCACCAATTAATAGTGAGGAGATTTTAAAATGATACTAAAAGCATTATATGATTATTATAATAGATGCGAAGGACTGTCTGCAAAAGGCTTAGAGCAGAAAGAGATTGGTTATCTTATTGTGATAGATAAAGATGGAGCTTTTGTCAGGATAGAAAGCAGAATGAAAGATAAAAAGACTGCTCAAACATTTTTAGTCTTGCAAACAATTAAGCGTAGCGGTAGAAAATATGCTCCGAATATCCTTTGGGATAATTATGAATATGTGATTGAAGGGGCAGATGAAAGTGCTAAAAAACATGATACTTTCATTAGAATGATTGAGAAGTTAAAAGAACAGGTGTCTTCTGATAGATATCTAAATGCTATTTCAGAATTCTATAAGAAGAACGAAAAATTGGAAGATATTATTAAAAATGATGTGTTGTATGAGGAAATGCATAAATCCAAGAAAAACATATCATTCCTGTTGCAAGGAGAAAGTAAGATTGCTGCAGAAAATGAAAAGGTCTGGAATTTAATCTTGAACCAAAGTGCTGATGATGGCATATCTGGAATATGTTTGGTGACAGGTAAGAAAGACTCTGTAGCAAGACTCCATACTACGATAAAGCTGACAAAAGATACAGGACCTTTGGTTTCTTTTAAAACAGACCGCGGTTATGATTCATATGGAAAAGAGCAAGGCTACAATGCCCAAATAAGTGGAGATGCAGAATTTGCCTATACCACAGCTCTTAACGCTATGCTGCAAAAAGGTTCTCACAATAAGTTTAGTGTAGGTAATCGAACTTTTGTCTTTTGGGCGTCCTCTAACAGCGAGGCTGCAGAACAGACAGAAGGTAGCCTCTTTGACCTGTTGGGATATACTGAAGAAGAGGTTGATGATCCAAATGCTAAGATAGAGCAAGTGCGCAAAGTGTTTAAGGCTATAAATTCTGGAAGTTTGAAAACATCATTAGAAGACCGTTTCTATATTCTTGGTTTGGCTCCAAATTCGGCAAGAATAGCCGTTGTATATTGGTCTGAATGTTCTCTGAAAGAATTTGCAGGAAAGATACTATGTCATTTTAAAGATATGGAAATCAAAGATACTCGTATAGATAAGAAACCATATATGGGAATCAAGAGTATACTTGCAGCTGTCACTCTTAACGGGAAACAATCTGAAGCTACCCCTAATCTCCCAGAAGCTGTTGTTAAAAGTATCTTCCAAGGAACGCCATATCCATTCACTTTATTTTCTGCATGCATTCGCAGAATAAGAGCTGAGTCAGGCAATAAAGATGCTATTCGCATAGCTCGTATGGCAATCATTAAGGCTTATCTTAACAGAATAAATGATAACAATAAAAAGATAGAAACAATGTTAGACAAAAGTAACACAAATCAAGGCTACCTTTGCGGTCGCCTCTTTGCTGTATTGGAAAATCTCCAATATGCAGCAAACAAACAAGATTCAATCCGTTCTGGATACATGAATGCAGCATCATCAACACCATCTGCTGTTTATCCAACGATATTGAAATTGTCAAATAGTCACTATAGTAAGTTGGCTAAAGACAAGAAAGGACTCGCTATTTACTTTGACAATCAGAAAAAAGAGATAATGGCACAGATTTCTGATTTCCCAGACACTTTGGACTTAAGCGACCAAGGCAGATTCTTCCTTGGTTACTATCATCAAAAGAATCATGAGGAAAACAAAGAGACAGAAGATTAATAATATTTAATAATTACAATTATGGCTGATTTAAAAAATCGATTTGATTTCGTTTACCTGTTTGATGTACAGGACGGAAATCCCAATGGTGATCCCGATGCAGGAAACCTTCCACGTGTTGACTCAGAAACTGGTATGGGGCTTGTTACTGATATTTGTTTAAAAAGAAAAGTACGCAATTATGTACAGATTGCGAAAATGGGTGAAACTAATAACGATATATTGGTTAAGTCAAAGGAAATCTCAGGACAAGAGGTTTTCATAAATGGCGAAATACGCAAGATGTACAAAGAAGAACTTGGCTTGGACTTAAAAGTCAAAGAAAAAGCACCTGCCGACATAGTTACAGCAGGACGTGAAGCGATGTGTAAGCGTTTCTATGATGTAAGAACTTTTGGAGCTGTTCTTTCTACTGGCTCTAATGCAGGACAAGTAAGAGGAGCTGTCCAAATGACTTTTGCACGTTCAATAGACCCTATTATCCCAGCAGAACATGCATTAACAGTTTGTGCAGCTCGCGATGAAGAGAAATCTTACGATTCACAAGTTGGCATTCAAGGTCGCAAGGCTACAGTTCCTTATGGCCTCTATGTCTGCCATGGCTTCATCTCTGCCAACCTTGCCAAACAAACGGGCTTCTCAGAGGAAGACCTGGAACTTTTCTTTGATGCATTGAAGAACATGTTTGATGTTGACCGTTCTGCAGCAAGGGGTTTGATGAGTGCTCAGAAATTAATCGTATTCAAACATGATTCTGTTCTGGGTAATGCTCCAGCGAATAAATTGTTTGATTTGGTGAAAATCAAGAAGAATACAGATGTACCACGTTCATTTGGCGATTATGACGTTACTGTTCCTACCCAAGAGGAGTTGGATGAGAAATATCCTGGTGTATCAGTTGAAAAATTGATTTAGTATCATCATGTATACTGAAGACGAAATGCTCATGTTGTCGGGGATACAGCACTTTATGTTCTGTCCCCGGCAATGGGCTTTGATTCATATCGAGCAACAATGGGCAGAAAATAAACTGACGACAGAAGGGCAGATTCTACACAAGAATGTAGATAATCCCTTCTATCGTCAGAAGAATGGTGATGTTATCACGCTTCGTTCCCTCCATATAGCCTCTAAAGAATTAGGACTATATGGTGTAACTGATGCTGTAGAACTTATTCCTGCTGATTCATCAGAAGATGCTATAACCCATAATCGCTACAAAGGATATTGGAAACCATACCCTGTGGAGTATAAAAGAGGTCATCATAAACCTGATGAAAGAGATGAAGTACAATTGGCTGCCCAGGCAATGTGTCTTGAAGAAATGTATGGCATTCATATTCCATACGGTGCATTGTATTATGATGAAGTAAAACATAGAGAAACGGTCTCTATTTCAGAGTCATTAAGAAGTACGACTATTCAATGTGCCAGGCAGATGCACGAGGTCTTTAAAAGCGGTATCTTGCCAAAAGCAAACAAACAGCATCATTGCAAGAATTGTTCTTTGGTAAATATCTGTATGCCGGAAATGAGTGATTGCACTCAAGTGTCAACCTATTTAAACAAGAATCTATATGAGGATATTACTTAATACATTATACGTGACCACACCTGAAGCCTATCTAAGTAAAGATGGGTTAAATGTTGTGGTATCTGTGAAGCAAAACGAGATATTCCGTATTCCTATCCATAATATAGAGCAGATAGTTACTTTTGGTTATATGGGGGCAAGTCCAGGGCTTATGAAGTTGTGTGCAGATAACAATGTGTCCCTCACTTTCCTTTCTCCGCAAGGTCGGTACATCAGTCGCTCTCAAGGACCTACAAGGGGAAATGTCTTGTTGAGAAAAGCGCAATACAAGAATTCCGATGATCCAAATTATGCTCTTCATCTTTGCAAGCTGTTCATAGGGGGTAAGATTCAAAATTATCGCAACATTTTGCGCCGTTTCATCAGAGACAATGGAAATGATGAAGCCATAGAAAAAGCTGCGAATGAATTGTTGCGTTGTAAACATAAGGTGCTGAATGCTGATTCTATAGATAGCGTGAGAGGAATAGAAGGAGAAGCTGCCTCCTGTTACTTTGGCGTTTTCTCTCATCTTCTCCTTTGCCAGAAAGAAGATTTTGTTTTTGAAGGGCGCAATCGACGACCACCAAAAGATGCTGTCAATGCAATGCTTTCTTTTATTTATACGCTGATAGCTAATGATATGACATCGGCTTTAGAAACAGTCGGGTTAGACCCATACGTTGGCTTTTTGCATACATTACGCCCAGGTAGAGCTTCGTTGGCATTGGATATGATGGAAGAACTTCGTGCTTATCTTGGCGACAGACTGGTATTATCGTTGATTAATAGAAAGCAAATCACCAAAAGAGATTTCATTAAGCAAGGGGAGGAAGGAATTGTAATGACGGATTCTGGTCGAAAGACTATTCTCACGGCTTGGCAGAGTCGAAAGAAAGAGCAGATTACCCATCCTTATTTGAACGAAAAGGTAAGTATCGGTCTTCTTCCTTATATTCAGGCTACATTGTTGGCAAGGTTCATTCGTATAGATATTGATGATTACCCAGTATTCTTAATTAAGTAGCTTATGTTTGTATTGATTACTTATGATGTGAATATCACATCGCCACATGGTGCCAAGTGTTTGCGTAATGTTGCACGGGCATGTATGAATTATGGAAAGCGTGTTCAAAACTCTGTTTTTGAGTGTATTTTGACGGAATCCCAGTTTATTACGTTGAGGAATCAATTGGATGGTATTATAGATTCTGAGCAAGATAGCATAAGGTTTTATATGTTGGGGAAGAATTGGAAGAATAAGGTAGAAACTTTAGGTAAGGATATGGGTGTTGATTTCACTGGTGAATTAATCATCTGATATATGAGAATGCGAACCTATAGGATTGCATAAATTGCTGTGAGGTTCGCACCTTTTGTGTATCAAGACTTTATAAAAATTCCAAGGATTTAATAACTTTAAATGTTATTGTTTGGTTAATATTCGCAAAATGACTACTTTTGTATATTAATATTCTGTATTTTGCAGAATATGCAGTCGCACCCCTCGTGGGTGCGTGGATTGAAACTTCCTCGATGATTGATGAGCTCATCGAATCAGTAAGTCGCACCCCTCGTGGGTGCGTGGATTGAAACCATTTTTGTAGGAGCCGATAAAATCGGCGACCTCGTCGCACCCCTCGTGGGTGCGTGGATTGAAACAGATTTGATTGAAAACTCAACTCGCCATACCTCGTCGCACCCCTCGTGGGTGCGTGGATTGAAACGCAAAGAAAATGATGAAGCGATAGCCAAACAGATGTCGCACCCCTCGTGGGTGCGTGGATTGAAACTCCATCTCCTGGAATACCACCTCCGCCACCAGCGTCGCACCCCTCGTGGGTGCGTGGATTGAAACTCGCCCGTGCCGACATTGCGGAACGTACCCAGGGTCGCACCCCTCGTGGGTGCGTGGATTGAAACAGCAGGCAAGGCTATTGTGCCCCCGAATTACGGGGTCGCACCCCTCGTGGGTGCGTGGATTGAAACAAGTAGGTAAGCGGATGAACACCGAATGTTTGAGGTCGCACCCCTCGTGGGTGCGTGGATTGAAACGCTTTACTCTCAACTTCTCCCACGATTTACAGGGTCGCACCCCTCGTGGGTGCGTGGATTGAAACCTTGTAGGTGATAGCTGTTGGCAACACCACCTAGTCGCACCCCTCGTGGGTGCGTGGATTGAAACAAAGCGAGTGAAAACTTCACACTCCAGGAACTCAGTCGCACCCCTCGTGGGTGCGTGGATTGAAACCGATTGCTCCCCACCTGCAAGGGGGGAACATGAGGTCGCACCCCTCGTGGGTGCGTGGATTGAAACATGATAAAAGCCAAATTACTAAAATGATGATGTGTCGCACCCCTCGTGGGTGCGTGGATTGAAACTCCGTCTCTGCTCTATCCTATTTTTGTTAATCAAGTCGCACCCCTCGTGGGTGCGTGGATTGAAACACGCCAAATCTTAAGATTAGTTTTATTAGCTGAGTCGCACCCCTCGTGGGTGCGTGGATTGAAACTGATTGGGTAACAGGTCTTGACCCTCATTATTTGTCGCACCCCTCGTGGGTGCGTGGATTGAAACTATGAGCCTGGACTTGTAAAGGCTATGACTCAAGTCGCACCCCTCGTGGGTGCGTGGATTGAAACACCCTCTATAATCAACACGGCAAACCATTTTTGTCGCACCCCTCGTGGGTGCGTGGATTGAAACACATATACACTTATCATCTTTGTATGATAATATGATACTTCCGCTGCTGTACATTTGCTTTTTAAAAGGCACTATTGTACTCTTCGCTGGGCACAATTGTGCCATAAGTAGGCATTTTTATAGCATCAGTTTTTATAAAAATGGATTACGCAAATACCCTTCACCTTGTTGTCATTTTCAGATTTCGGCTGATGTATAGGAACAAAACTCATGCTTCTATTAAATCGAAGTACTGTTTTGGTACTTTGTAGGGATTTTCCTTTTACAATTAGGGAATTATCCCCATGTTGGAACAATGGAAAGGAGTATCTTTGCAGAAGATAAGCTGCATTCGGCAATCAGAAAGCAAGCTTTCATTGCACTCATTTGCATTATCTTTGCAGAAGATAAGCTGCATTCGGCAATCAGAAAGCAAGCTTTCATTGCACTCGTTTGCATTATCTTTGCAAAAGATAAGCTCCACGTCAGCAAATGGGGAAGTTAAAGAAGTTATAACTTCTGAACTTGAGAAATTCTATAAACACCAACCTTCAAAAACAGTAAAGACAATGAAGAGAAATGAAGTAATGGCAATTATCGCCACCAGCCTGATGCTCTTTGCCTTATGCCTCTCGGCTTCGGCTAAAGACAGAAACGAGAAAGTGATCAACTACAGTACAAGAATTGACGATGACAACAACCGCAAGCCAACGGTTACGGTTTGTCCGGAACGTCCTACCCCACCAACTCTCGGTCCGGCATTCTGTCCCGAAGAGGGAACACGCTATGGCTACAGTCTCAGCAACCAAAGCTTCTCCATACTATATAATAAGGTGAAGAAGGCATCGTTCGATGACAACAAGTTCGACCTGATAGAGGTCGCCAGCTTAGGATGCTACTACTCCTGCTCACAGGCTGTCAGACTGATGAAGATTTTCACCTTTGACGACGAACGGCTGAAAGCGCTCTCCATGATGGCACCCCACATCGTTGATCCTCAGAATGCGACTGACATCTATAAACTGTTCAGCTTTGACAGCGATAAGGAAAAGGCTGGAGAAATCATGAGAAAGTGTAAATAATTGTTACCCCCCTCACGCCCCTACTCCATCGTGGAAATCGTGACATCAGAGAAATCATTCATATAGTCGAGCATACAAAGGGTATGGAAACCGCGTTTCGCCTTCAGTTCCATGCTCACCTCCAAAAACTCGCCCTTGGACGTGCGACGGTCTTTCAACTCATAAGAATGGATCTCAACATTGTCTTGTTTCAGACTCTGGATGAGCTGCTTCACACTATCTATCGAGGGAGCCGTAAAGGACAACTCGATCGTGGTGGTTCCCAACTGTGGTATCAGATAGTTGAGCACCTCAAGTCCCAGGAGCACCATCGCGGTCGTGATGACGGCGGCGACAAACATGCCCGTTCCGCAAGCCAGACCTATGGCTGCTGTCACCCATAAGCCGGCAGCGGTGGTGAGTCCTCTCACCACATTCTTCTGGAAGATGATGGTTCCTGCACCTAAGAAGCCGATGCCCGACACCACCTGGGCTGCTACACGGGAAGAGTCTTTCAGGTCGACACCAAAACCATATTGCGACACCACACAGAAGAGGGCACTTCCCAAGGCTACCAGGAAATGGGTGCGAAAGCCTGCCTCCTTGGCACGATACTCACGCTCTATACCTATCGCTCCGCCCAAGACCATAGCCAACGTCAGCCTTACCATCAGTTCCATATAAGTTGCATCCATAGTTGTATTTTTTTTGTAATTTGCTGCCAAATATAAGCAAAAATTACGGGAAAACAACTTCCATCTGCCACTTTTTTGTCCGACAAGCACATTTTTTCTCTTTATTTGCCATTTCAACGTTACTTTCTTGCGAAAATTGACTTTTTATTTGTATTTTTGCAAGCAGACAGAAAAGATTAATACATTATATAATAAACATGGCAACAGTTGACGACAAGAAGATTATCTTCTCTATGGTGGGAGTATCCAAGATTATCCCACAAAATCAGAAACAAATTCTGAAGAACATCTACCTATCGTTCTTCTACGGAGCAAAGATCGGTATCATCGGTTTGAATGGTGCCGGTAAATCTACGTTGATGAAAATCATCGCAGGACTTGAGCAACCTACC
>ERZ1026886.833-NODE-833-length-14990-cov-98.861065_pt1 | contig 14990 bp, 11 predicted proteins | sample MGYA00380173_ERZ1026886 | MGnify/ENA primary metagenome ERZ1026886 (study PRJEB33269, sample SAMEA4719809) | human gut metagenome | biome: human-associated habitat; feature: organic feature; material: feces | place: Cameroon | collected 2013-10 ... | reverse complement strand
AACATAGATAGAAAACAAATATGAAATACAATTTTGATGAAATCATCGAACGTCGCGGCACCAATTCCTATAAATGGGATTTGGTAAAGGAAGACGGCGTTATTCCTATGTGGGTAGCAGACATGGATTTTCAGACCGCTCCCTGCATCATCGAAGCTCTGCAAAAGCGCGTAGCTCACGGCATCTTCGGCTATACCCTCGTACCTGATTCTTACTACGAGGCTATCATCAACTGGTTCTCCCGCCGCCATCAGTGGAAGATAGAGAAAGACTGGATTCTCTATACTTCGGGCGTAGTACCAGCCATCTCCAGCTGCCTGAAGGCTATCTGCATGCCAGGCGAAAAGGTTTTGGTGCAGACTCCTGTGTATAACTGCTTCTTCTCCTGTATCAAGAACAGTGGCTGCGAAGTGGAAGAAAATGAATTGAAGCGTGTAGGCAACTGCACTTACGAGATAGATTTCGAAGACTTCGAGCGTAAGTGTGCAGATGAGAAGACAACTGCATTCATCCTCTGCAACCCTCACAACCCTGCCGGAAGAGTCTGGAAGAAGGAGGAACTGGAGCGAATGAATGACATCTGTCTCAAGCATAACGTGAAGATCATCGCCGATGAAATCCACTGCGAGCTCGTCATGCCTGGCAATCACTACACTCCATTTGCCAGCATCAGCGAAGCTTGCCGTGACAACTGCGTCGTATTGAACTCCCCATCAAAGTCGTTCAACATCGCAGGTCTTCAGATTGCCAACATCATCTGTTCCGACGCTGCCTTGCGCCGCCGCATCAACCGCGCCATTAATATCAACGAGGTTTGCGATGTCAATCCTTTCGGTGTCATCGCTCTCCAGGCTGCCTACAACGAAGGTGAGGAATGGCTCGACGAACTGAACCAGTATCTCTACGAGAACTATCAGACTGTAAAGGAGTTCTTTAATACAGAATTGCCACAAGTTCGAGTAACCCGCCTGGAAGGCACCTATCTGGTATGGCTCGACATCCTGCCATTCGAATTATCCAGCGACGAGGCATACGAGAAGTTGATGAATGACGGCAAGGTATTCGTAAATAGCGGTACGATGTATGGCAGAAAAGCTGGTCAAGGCTATCTGCGCCTCAACATTGCCTGTCCTCGCAAGACCCTGATGCAGGGATTGATTCGCATCGCGCGCGTTCTCAGCCAGTATATGGATGAAGAGGATTTAAGCGGATGCCCAGCATAACAGAGCGGAAGAAAAATCATCATTTTAAATAAGAAAAATCAAAAAGCAAAATAAGATGGAAAATGAAGTTTTGAAAGCCATTAAGGAGAGAAGAAGTATTCGTCGCTTCAAGGCTGACCAGATTACCGACGAGGAGTTGAAGACTGTTTTGGAAGCTGGCACATGGGCAGCTACCGGTCATGGCACACAGGAGCCATTCATCATAGCTGTTCAGAATCCTGAAGTTTGCGCACAGCTTCGCAAGATGAACGCAGACATCATGGGTGTAGAGAGTGATCCTTACTACGGAGCGCCAACCATCGTCATCGTCCTGGCTCCAGAAAGTAATGTGAACGGAGTAAAAGACGGCAGCCTCATCTTGGGCAATATGATGCTGGCAGCTCACTCTATCGGTCTTTCTTCCTGCTGGATCAACCGTGAAGACGGTATGTTTGCATCAGAAGAAGGCAAGAAGTTGATGAAGGATTGGAATCTTCCAGAAGGTTTGATGGGAGTAGGTGCCCTGGCTTTGGGTTATGCTTCTGCACATCCTCATACCGTAAAGCCTCGCAAGGAGGATTACTACCGCATCATCAAATAGAAAAAGCATAATACAAGCATGGAATGAAACAAAAAAGAATTCTATGCCAAACATCAAAAAAGGTCTCATGATTTTCAAAATCCATGAGACCTTTTATTTATATGTAAGATACTATATATTATATAATGTAACCCTTTTATATCTTATAATGTAACCTTAGCCAGAACCTTGTCTGTGGCACCCGAAAGACTAGCAACAAAAGCACCAGCCTCATCGCCTGCCTGCTTCAGGAAAGCTTCGTCATTCATCATCGACTCCATCAAGCCCTCGAAATCCTCATAGGTATTGATTTCAAAACCGCCACCCGATTTCAGCAAGCCCTGAGCCTCCTGGAACTTCTTGTTGTTTGGACCGAAGATAACCGGCATATTCCATACAGCAGCTTCCAGGGTATTATGGATACCAACACCAAATCCGCCACCGATGTAAGCCACATCTCCATAGTTATACATACTGCTCAACAAGCCGAAGCAATCGATGATCAGCACATCAGCCTTGGCTGCTTCTTCTGGAGTAGTCTGTGTATAGCGCACCACCTTCTTATCCTTCAAGAGAGAAAGAATCAGCTTCAGATGTTCCTCTGCTATCACATGAGGAGCAATCAACAATCTCCAATCCTTATGTTCATTGAAGAAACGGATAAAGATTTCCTCATCTGGAGGCCATGAACTACCTGCCACGAAGACCTTATAGTCTGGATGAGATGCTTTCTCAGAAGACGCAGCAGAATCAGAACCAGCCACTCCACTTCTGAAAGCTTCGCAGATAGGCAAGTGCTTTGCCGCCTCCTTGATCTGGAGCACACGGTCGAAACGGGTATCGCCTACCACATCCACATCCTTGATTCCGATGCTTTCCAGCAATCGCTTGCTTTCCTCATTCTGCACGAAGAAACGGGTAAAACACTTCAGTACATTGGCATAGCTCCTGCCATACCACTTGAAGAACACCTGATCCTCACGGAAGATACTGCTCACACTATAGGTAGGAATGTTGCGATGCTTCAGGATATGAAGGAAATTAGACCAGAACTCATACTTGATGAAGAAAGCCATCACAGGACGCACCAAGCGAAGGAAACGGATGGCATTCAGACGGGTATCTACCGGCATATAGCAGATGATGTCAGCACCCTCATAGTTCTTGCGCACCTCATAACCCGAAGGAGAATAGAAGGTGAGCAAAATCTTATACTGAGGATAATCCTTGCGGATTTGCTCCATCAACGGACGTCCCTGCTCAAATTCGCCGAGCGATGCTGCATGAAACCAGATGTACTTAGCATTAGGATCCACCTTCTGCTTCAATATCTTGAAAGCCTCACGCTCGCCACGCCACATCTTGCGTACCTTTTCATTAAACAGACTGGCGATGGCTATGCCCAATAGGACGAAATATATTACGATATTATAGATCATGATATTACTTTTATTGGTTAGTATCTATAAATACGTGAACTCTCTGAGGAACATTCAACCCGACGGCAAAAGTTCCTCAGAGAGATGTTTATTGTGAATTAACCCAAAACTTCGATAGCCTTGCGAAGGCGACGCAAAGTCTCCTCCTTACCGAGGAAGGCAGAGATGTCGAACATACCTGGACCCTTGCCCTCTCCTACGAGAGTCAGGCGGAAGGCATTCATTACATCACCGAGCTTATAGCCCTTGTCCTCTACCCACTTCAATACGACAGGCTCCTGACCCTCGATAGAGAAGTCCTCGATGCCCTCGAGAACCTCAGCGAGTTCAGTCATCTGCTGAGCAGAATACTCCTTCCAGCGCTTCTTGGCAGTCTTGGCATCATACTCTGTAGGAGGAATAAAGAAGAATGAGCACAATGGCCACAACTCATAGACGAAGTTCACACGGTCCTTCATCATGTGTACCACCTGCTTTACTCTATCCAAAGTCTCCTCTACACCATTGTTAGCCACGATAGGCGCAAAGAGGTTGGCAATCTCATCATCACTCTTCATAAGGATGTACTCATGGTTGAACCAGATTCCCTTCTTGAAGTCGAACTTGGCACCAGCCTTGGAACAGCGGGAGATATCGAAAGCCTTCACCAACTCATCGAGAGAGAAGATTTCCTGCTCCGTACCAGGGTTCCAGCCGAGGAGCGCCAGGAAGTTGACTACAGCCTCTGGGAAGTAGCCACTCTCACGATAACCTGAAGAAACCTCACCGGTCTTAGGGTCATGCCACTCCAATGGGAATACAGGGAAACCGAGGCGGTCACCATCACGCTTGCTCAACTTACCCTTACCCTCTGGCTTGAGAAGCAAAGGAAGGTGTGCGAAGCGAGGCATTGTATCCTCCCAACCGAAAGCCTGATAAAGGAGAACGTGCAATGGGGCACTAGGCAACCACTCCTCACCACGAATCACGTGAGAGATTTCCATCAAGTGGTCGTCCACGATGTTTGCCAAGTGATAAGTTGGCAATTCATCTGCACTCTTATAGAGCACCTTGTCATCCAGGATATCGCTCATCACCTTCACGTCGCCACGAATCATATCGTTGACATGAATCTCCTGTCCTGGTTCAATCTTGAAACGTACTGTATATTGCTTACCGTCTGCGATGAGCTGATCTACCTCCTCCTTGGAAAGGGTGAGAGAGTTGCGCATCTGCATACGGGTATGAGCATCGTACTGGAAATTCTGAATCTCAGCACGCTTAGCTTCCAGCTCCTCTGGAGTATCGAAAGCGATATATGCCTTACCATTGTCCAAAAGCTGCTGTACATATTTCTTATAGATATCACGACGCTCGCTCTGACGATAAGGACCATGCTCGCCACCGAAGCTCACACCCTCATCAAACTGGATACCGAGCCACTTGAAAGATTCCAGGATATATTCCTCGGCTCCTGGTACGAAACGATGAGAGTCTGTATCCTCGATACGGAACACAAGTTCACCACCATGCTGGCGAGCAAACAAATAATTATAAAGGGCGGTACGGACACCACCAATGTGCAGTGCTCCCGTTGGACTTGGGGCAAAACGCACTCTTACTTTTCTATCTGCCATGTCTTATTTTATAGCTATTTTTGAATTTTTCTGCAAATTTACAGTTTTTTTTGCGATTATAATAGTTTTTTTTCGTATTTTCGCACTGTAAAAAGGAATTAATGGGAGAAATGCTGATTTTTTGCTCAATATTTGAGAAAATGAGCAGCTTTTTAGCCCAAAAACGTCACAAACCATAAAGCGTAACAAACATGAGTATATTCAACAATCTCGAGGAGAATTATTGGCGCAACCTGATCACCAAGACCATTCTCGTTATCTTTACAGTTGCCATCATTGTCTGGTTTTTGCCACGCAATGAGGGCAGACAGTTCCGTTACGATGTGGGAAAACCTTGGATGTACGGTTCTGTGATTGCCACCTTCGACTTCCCGATTTACAAGACCGACGAAGCCATCAAGCACGAGCAGGATTCGCTGCTGCGGCAGTTCCAGCCGTATTACACCGTGAACACCAATGTCGGCAATGAACAGATCAAGCGCTTCCTCCACGATTTCAACCAGGGAATCCCTGGACTTCCGAAGGAATACGTGGAACTCATAGCCAACCAGCTGAAGCAGGTTTATCAGACGGGCATTGTCAGCACGCCTGAATATAACCGTATCTACAAGGATTCTACCAGTATGATACGCATCATCAGCGGCAAGAATGCCAAGAGCTTTCCTATCGGTAACTTCTACTCTACCATTGCCGCCTATGAGCACATCTTCTTTGATGAGAAGATATCAGCACAGCGGCAGATTCTCTCCCGCTGCAATCTCAACGACTATGTGGAACCCAACCTTATATATGATAAGGAACGATCGGAGGCAGAACGAACAGACTTGCTGAGCAGCATACCGCTGGCAAGCGGTATGGTGATGAGCGGACAGAAAATCATCGACCGAGGCGAAGTAATCAATGATTATACTTACCGAGTGCTTACCTCTTTCGACAAGGAGACGAAGCGCCGAAGTTCTACAGAGGACGAACTTACCACTACCATCATCGGCCAGGCACTCTTCGTACTGATTCTCGTGATGATGTTTACCTTCTATCTCACGCTCTTCCGCAAAGACTACTTCGACAAGCCACGCAGCATCACCATGCTCTATGCGATGATCACGCTGTTCCCAATCTTTGTGTCACTCATCATGAAGCATAATTTCTTCAGCGTATATATCATCCCATTTGCCATGGCACCTATCTTTGTGCGCGTCTTTATGGATTCACGAACGGCTTTCATCACGCATGCCACGATGATTCTCATCTGTGCGGCAGCTGTGAAATACCAATATGAATTCATCATCGTGCAGCTGGTTTCCGGCTTGGTTGCGATTTACAGTCTGCGCGAATTATCCAAGCGCTCGCAGATATTCTTCACTGCCCTCCTGGTTGCCATCAGTACTACCGTGGTATATGTAGCCCTCCAGCTGATGCAAGACAATCAGGTGTTCAACATCGACCGCAGCATGTACACCTATTCCACCATCAATGGAATCTTCCTGCTGCTCGCCTATCCACTGATGTACATCATCGAAAAGACATTCGGTTTCACCTCTAATGTCACACTCTTCGAGTTGTCCAACACCAACAAGGGGCTGCTGCGCAACCTGAGCGAGATTGCTCCTGGTACATTCCAGCACTCCATCACCGTAGGTAATCTGGCAGCGGAGATAGCCAACCGTATCGAGGCAAACAGTCTGCTGGTACGTACCGGAGCACTCTATCACGATATCGGCAAGATGACAAACCCAGTATTCTTTACGGAGAACCAGGCAGGAGTGAATCCACACGACCAGCTGAGTGATCTGGAAAGTGCCCAGATCATCATCAGTCACGTAACAGAAGGACTGAAGATGGCAGAAAAGGTAGGTTTGCCGGGTATTATCAAGGACTTCATCACTACTCACCACGGCTCAGGTATTGCCAAATTCTTCTATGTAAACTATTGCAATGCCCATCCTACGGAAATAGTAGATAAGTCACTGTTCCAATATCCGGGACCCAATCCGTTTACCCGAGAGCAGGCAATCCTGATGATGGCGGATACAGTAGAAGCAGCTTCCCGCTCACTGAATGAATATACGGAAGAAAGTATCAGTAATCTGGTAAACAAGCTCATTGATGGACAGGTGGCAGATGGATTCTTCAAGGAATGCCCGATTACCTTCCGTGACATTGCACTTGCCAAGCTGGTGCTTATCGATCGTCTGAAGGCGATTTATCATACCCGCATCTCCTATCCTCACATGAACGTGAAGGAGAATCAAAGCATGAAAAAGGAGGAAGAAGCTCCTCAAGCTGAAACCGACTCACAAAAGCCTTAAAAACAGCTCACTTTTCAAGGTTTCTAAACTTACTATAAAAGCTTTCAAATGGCCCAAGAAGCTGCACAGAACTTAAAGTCTGTGCAGATTCTTGGGCTATTTACGTTAATATACATTAAATCTTGTCCAGACATTAAGGCAAAATAGAACATTATAGTTACCTTTGCGGACGTTTTTATTTAATATTATTAAGATGAAGAAACTAAAATTAGTTAGTTTAGCCATTGCGATGGCCTGTGCAACGCCTTCTTTGGCAGGTGGTTTGCTCACTAACACCAATCAGCACGTTGCATTCAACAGAATGATGAGCCGTGAGGCTTCAATTGGTATCGACGGCGTTTACTACAATCCAGCCGGCGTTGTATTCATGGGTGAAGGAAAGCATCTTGCCATCAACTGGCAGTTGGCTTACCAGACACGTAGCATTGAAAATGATTATGCTCTGTTCACTAACAATGTGAACAATCCTACTACTCCACGCGAGTTCAAGGGTAAGGCGTTTGCACCTGTTATCCCTTCTTTCCAGTATGCTTATAATAAAGGCAGATGGTCACTCCAGGCAGGTTTCGCCCTCACTGGTGGCGGTGGAAAGTGTACTTTCGACGATGGACTGGGCTCTTTCGAGAAGATTGTAGCTGAGACAGCTTTGGCAGCTTGCCAGTTGGCTGGTGCTGTAGACCAGGTTGCAGCACAGTATGGTGTACCAGCTGTTTTCACCAACAATGATAAATTCGGAAAGGAAGGCAAGTATAGCTACAACAGTTATATGCACGGCCGCCAGTACTACTATGGTCTCTCTCTGGGTGCCGCTTATAAGTTCAGCGACAACTTCAGCGCATTCGCAGGCGTACGTGGTGTCTATGCTTCTACCAACTATTATGGATATGTAGAGAACATCAAGGTTGGCGCAATGCCTCTCTATATGGTCCTCGACCCAACCAAGGAAACTGCAGCTAACATCGAGTTGAGCTGTGACCAGAGCGGTGTGGGCTTCACTCCTATCATCGGCGTGGATTTCAAGACTGGCAAGTGGAACTTCGCTGCCAAGTATGAGTTCAAGACTCGTATCCGCCTGAAGAACAAGTCTGTAAACCAGGTTCCAAGTATCGGTAACCTTCCAGACAACCTCCGCAATGCTTACATTGCAGGTGGCGTACCAGAGGCTGCTGCAAATGCCATCATCGGCAACCCAGTTATTCAGGGAGCTATGGGACAGTTGAAGACTCAGTTCGATGCTAAGCTCGAAGAGGCTATCGGTGAATACGCAGATGGCAAGAAGATTGCAGGCGATATTCCTGCTTACCTGGCACTCGGTGTAGGTTACAGCCCTGTAAATGCCGTACGCGTAAACGTTGGTTTCCACTGGTTTGATGACAAGCACGCTACATCATACAACAATCGTCAGGAGAAATTGGACCGTGGTACCTTGGAGTACAACGCAGGTGTTGAGGTGGATGTCAACAAGAAAATTACCTTGAGTACAGGTTGGCAGAATACCAACTATGGCTTGAGCGATGAGTATATGGATGACAAGTCTTTCGTTGTTAGTTCTAACTCTGCTGCTATCGGCGGTGTTTATCACATCAACAAGAAGATGGATCTGAACGTGGCTTACTTCCACACCTTCTATCAGCACAAGAAGACCTCTGAGAAAGTTCAGCTTTCTGCAGAGAACAGCATCAACTACAGCTCTGATTACACCCGTAACAACAATGTGTTTGCTGTAGGTCTTGATATCAACTTCTAAACACAAGGTTAAAAAAGTAGAATTAGACTTATGTTTATCAGAACATATCAGATAATACAAGACACATAACTACAAACATCCAAAAAGGCTATCCCTCTCGTTAAGATTGGGATAGCCTTTCTCTTTTATCAGAAACAGAGGATTCCGACAAGACTACTTGATCTACATCGGATCCACATCATAATATATCTGCAAAGCTCCATACCTCGGATCTTTTGCCATCATCTGCTGGGCATACTTCAGATATTCGCGCACCTTCTTCTGGTCGATACCATTCTCCAGTTTGATGACAATCTTGCGGATATTCATTGTCTTTACACGTGCTACAGCCGGTTTATCCGGTCCGAGTACACGTTCACCAAACCATCCTCTCAGCGTCTTGCCCAATTCCAGACTAGCCTGCTGGCAGATTTTTTCGTGCTTGTGCTTCAGGAACACATTGATAAGATGGAAGAAAGGCGGATAATGAAACATTCTTCTCTCCTCCAGGATTCCCTTGAAAAGAGAATCATAGTCATTGTGTACTACCTGACTGATGATAGGCAGTGTCGGATTCTTGGTCTGCAGAATCACGAGTCCCCGTTTGCCCTTTCTTCCGGCTCTTCCACTCACCTGCGCCATCATCATGAAAGCATGCTCATAAGCACGGAAATCAGGATAGTTGAGCATTGAATCAGCATTCAAGATTCCTACTACACTCACTTTATCAAAATCCAAGCCCTTTGATATCATCTGCGTACCAATCAGAAGATTCGTCTTTCCCGAAGAGAAATCGGAGATCAGTCGCTCGTAGGCATTTCGGGTACGGGTTGTGTCTAAGTCCATTCGGGCGATGCGGGCTTCGGGAAAGAGCTCGGCAATCTGGTCTTCGATGCGCTCTGTTCCTATTCCTCTGCCCATCAACTCTGTACTTCCACAGTTCGGGCATTCCGTTGGGACGGGATAGGTATAACCGCAATAATGGCAGGTCAGGAGATTGATACTCTTATGCAGGGTAAGCGAAACATCACAGTTCTTGCATTTCGGCACCCATCCACACACCTTACATTCTATCATCGGTGCAAATCCCCTTCGGTTCTGGAAGAGGATAGCCTGCTCTCCATTCTTCAGGGCTTCTCTTACCGCCGCCAGGAGCACAGGCGAATAAACACCCGTCATCATCTTGCGATGGCGGAGGTCTTTCACATCCACCACCTGTATCTCAGGCAACTGGATATCCTTGTATCGGGTCTTCAGTTCTACCAATCCATACTTGCCCTGCCGGGCATTGTAATAGCTTTCCATCGAAGGGGTAGCCGTTCCCAGAAGTACCTTTGCCTCCGGATACATGTTGGCAAGCACGATGGCTGCACTGCGGGCATGATAGCGAGGAGCCGGATCCTGCTGCTTGAAAGAGGTCTCGTGCTCTTCATCGATGATGACAAGTCCCAGTTTCTGGAAAGGCAGAAAGACAGCGCTTCTTGCTCCCAGGATAACATCATAGGGATGCCCGGAGAGTTGTTTCTGCCAGATTTCCACGCGCTCAGCATCACTATATTTAGAATGATAGATACCGAGCCGGTCGCCAAAGACTTTGTGCAGTCGCTCCATGATCTGAACCGTCAGGGCGATTTCGGGCAGCAGATAGAGCACCTGCCTGTGTTCCTCGATGGCTTTTCTGATAAGATGGATATAGATTTCCGTCTTTCCGCTGGAAGTTACACCATGCAGGAGCACTACGTTTTTCTTCAGCATCTGCATCAGTATCTGATTGTAAGCATCCTGCTGAGGCATAGACAAGGGCTTGATCTGGTCTAGATGCGATTCTCCAGCCGTATTCAATCTACCCACTTCCAACTCGTAGGTAAAGAGGATACCTCTGTCGATGAGCGCCTTGACCACAGCCGCCGTGCATCTTGCCTCGTTCATCAGCTCTTCCTTCGTCACCTTCTTGATACCTTCTCTAGGCGTATCTCCCTCCAGACTATCCCAATGAGAAAGAGCCAGGAAGGTGGTCAAAGTCTTCGATTGCTTCAGGGCACGCTGCACCATATTGAGCGCCACGTGCAGAGCCTGTTCATTGCGATAACTGCTAGCCAACTCCACATAGAGTTCCATCTTGGGCTTGAATTTCTCTGTAGATTTCATACCGGCAGGCATGGCTGCATTATATACATCGCCAAGAGGTGACATATAGTAATCGCTGATCCATTGCCAAAGGCGATATTGCTGGGGAAGAAGAGAGGGATAGGAATCAAGAACAGCCTCTATTGGCTTACAGTTGAAATCCGGCTTTTCGGAATGTACATCCGCTACCATGGCAATATATTTCTTGCTTTTTCCTAAGGGAACAAGCACGCGCATACCAGCCACGACTTTCTCTTCCATCCCTTCGGGGACAGAATAAGTAAAGGTGCCGTCGAGCGGAAGAGGCAATATCACATCTACATATCTCATTGTTTCTATCTTCTAATTCTTCAGAATGTTTATCACATGAAACAGCTACCCAACTGTTCTTTCCAAACATTCGTTTTGCAAAGATAGCAAAAAAAAAGCAGATACCCATCATCAGGTACCTGCTTTTATATATTTTAATGTATCTACTCGGAGAGATACAGGCTACAGTAGCTTAGAACCAGTAGCCGAGTGCAATCTGCCAAGAGTTGTTATGGCTCTTGTCCTTTCCTGCATTTGTAACTGCATCAAGGGTCTTAGAGAAGCTAGCATCAGCCGACTTGCCGCAAGCGATATTGTAGTTGGCTGATATCTGAAGATGGTTCAGCAAGGTTACACCAGCACCTACGTTTACGCTGAAGTTTGACTTCTTCAAAGAATAGCTGCTTGTCTCATTCCATGTAAAGTTCTTGTCGCCAACGTTGATACCCCACTGTGGACCAGCAAAGAGGAAAATGTTAGCCAGGCTGCTCAAGCCAAAACCATAACGTACGTTGACAGGAATATTGATAGACTGCTGCTTCACGTTCGCCTGACCGAAGTCACCATTAGTACCTACATACTTAACATCAGCCTCTTTCTGGTCGTACAAAGCTGCAGCATCGAAGCTCAAGCCTACGATAGGCACAGTAACCTTCACCATAGGACCAACAAAGAAACCAGTCTTGTTGGAAGCATCAAATACATCCTCGCTGAAAGACATGCTTGTCACGTTCAAACCACCCTTTAAACCGAACTTAACCTGAGCGTTTGCGCTAGTAGCATACATCATTGCTGCTACCATGAATACAAGTGATAAAATCTTCTTCATTTTCTTACCTTTTTTAATTGTTACTAATTCAATATGTTCACACTATATGTTGAAAACAACATCTCTTTTACTTAATGGCGCTCTCTTCTCACCGTGACTCTAGCCGAACCGCTGGCAGAAGAGGTTCTGTTTTTAGCCTGCTTTGACTTGACACGGGAAACCTTGCCGGTGTTGGCAGATGCGCTACGCAATCCTGTGCTTCGGCGATTCTTCCTTACACTCCCCTTCACCTCCTTTGCTGCATTGGCAATGCTGTCCAGTGAATCCTTTCGAGCCTGATTACCCCAGATATTCTTCTCAAAGGCAACCAGTTCTGCCTCGATGCGTTTCTGCTCCTTTGCCATGGCAGAATCCGTGGTACAGTATTGAGAAAGGGTTTGTCCCAACAGATTGTTGGTCTTGTAAATCTTACCCTTATATTGATTTCTGGCAAAGTAATCATCAATGCTCATCACCACGGCATTGTTCAGATTGCTAGTCATCACCTGCTGGCGGGTAAGATAAGGAGCCAGATCATCATATTTCACCCAAAAGAGGGGATACCTGGTTCCACCATCTCCAAAATCATCCTCACGGGTCATGATAGGGCAAAGCGCCAACACCTTGGTATGGAAGGTAGCAGAACGCTGGTCGAAGAAACTGCTCTCCTTGATATAATACGATTTCACCTCACGCGAAGGAATATCGCTGTTGTCTAACTTGATTCTACCATTTGCCTGCTTCTCGTAGTAGATATGATAGTTGTCCAGGAAAGACTTCGGATCCACCCGGTCGGCAGCGGCAAAACTCTCATTACCATCCATTCGGTATTGGAATACGGTAATCTTTCCCGTCATCATCAACCTGAAGATGGTGGTAAAGAGATTCATCTGATTCCCCTTTGGCTCTACTGGATAATAGAGCGCAGCATTGGCTTCGCTGTTGAGATCCAGTTCACGGTAGATATCTCTTCTCCAAACCACGTCCTCATCCATCGGGAGAGCAGTAGGAAAGGAGATCTGCGCACGCAGGGTTGGAGTATCGCCATTCTGCTGCGCCGCTTTCTTCTGTGCAGCAGCCTGCCTGCGGGCCTCAGGTTGTGCCCAGATGCCCTGCACCATTCCCAAGAGCAGGAACAAGAACAATATCTTTTTCATTGACTTTGATTTTTAAATTTGAAACTCCGTTATTACTTTACGATAACTTCCATTGCCGAAGGTAGGGTTCGCATGATGCCGTCGGGACCTACAGCTCTGATATGAGAGATGTAGAAACGACGGTTGCGATACAGCTTTCTGAACTCCTCACGCTGTCTGGCCGAGAAACTGGCTCCAGCAGAAGCCAGCGGAATGGCATTACCCATATTGTCGAAGAAGACGGTTTCGAAACCTACTACCTTGAAAGGAATATCCAGAAGTCCATCGTCGATGGCTGCATGAATGCCCGTGGCACCCATCAGATTGGCCTTTGCCAAACCGCCACCTCTGAATCTGTCTGTTCCCATTGCGATATAAGCGGTAGGATCTGGCAATTTTCTGACATGGAAAACAAAAGGCGGCAGCGAGCGAACCTGTCCCTTATCTCTTGCCGTTACATGAATGGTAACATCCTTGCCAACGGTAGATGGAGTCGCCACGAAATGACCATTGCCTTTTGATACGAACGAACCACCACTCATAGAGGCAGAGATGGCATTCGCCGGAACACCCGGCACACTGATACTGATAGGATTGGCATAACCTGCATAAAGCACATTCATCAGGTCGGCTGCCACGGTAGCAGAATTCGGAACAGGCAATACGGTATATTTCTGACTGAAGTTACGACGGATTTCCTCACCCTCCTTGCCTTTCATCAGAATATAGCCATTAAACTGATGTTCTCCTACCCCACCAGCCGTAAAGCTATATCTACCATCAGCAGCCTGAAGCAGACTGCCATTGACATAGATTTCAGGGCGCTGGGTACTGTCTATAGCCGCCATCACCACCTGTGAGTTGAAGCGCTCACCCGCATAAAGGGTCGTCTTTTCAGGAATCACGAAGGCATTCATCTCACTCACATTCAGTTCCATGAGTTTCACATCCTTCTTCTCATCGCCCTTCCGCGGTTCATCCTGCAAGCTTCTCTTCACCTTCTCCACCAACGACTTTCCCTTGACACCGAGCTCCTCTTCAGTAGGAGTATTCAGTGCCAACATAGCCATCAAGACGACATACATCAGATTGATCATCTTCTGGCGTGGTGAAATCGGTCTTTTCTTTATTGCCATTTATTTTTCTTTTAAGTTTGCGGTCATCGCTGCAATCATACGTGCATAGATGCTGTTCAGTTGCTCTATCTGCTGAGCCATCTTCCGGGTCTGCTCATTGATCTGGTCGATGGTACCAATCTGCTGACTGGCACTTTTCAACTGCATCTCATAAACCTTGGTAATACCGGTAAGCGTGCGGTTCAGGTTTTCCATCTCCTCACTGTCACGAGTCAGACGGGAGCTTTGCTCATTAACCTTGCCAAGGGTATCTACCAGATTCTTCAGTTCATCCACATAGCTGCTCTGCACTTTCTGCATTTCCTCAGAAGCTACCTGCATTTCTGCCAAGGCATCCGGCTGAACTATTGGGGAAGTCTGGTTGGCAACACCTGCAATTGGAGAAGAAGATGCTCCTATGGCAGAAGCAGCCACATTCTTGTCCTGGTATTCTATCTTACCCGTCTCCAGATATTCCTCCGTCACATGAGTAGGAATCTCTCTGCCATCTGCTGTCTTATCAAAAGGACGGTCGAAAGCAGACAGGAAGAACACGATAATCTCAGTACCCATTCCCAGGAAGATCATCAGTTTGGCTCCGGGAAGATGCGTCAACGTGAAGA
>ERZ1026886.831-NODE-831-length-15022-cov-5.297922_pt1 | contig 15022 bp, 5 predicted proteins | sample MGYA00380173_ERZ1026886 | MGnify/ENA primary metagenome ERZ1026886 (study PRJEB33269, sample SAMEA4719809) | human gut metagenome | biome: human-associated habitat; feature: organic feature; material: feces | place: Cameroon | collected 2013-10 ... | reverse complement strand
TGATGTCGCGCATAAAAAACTCCTTTATGCAGAACAGCTGCTCCACCTCGTCCTCGCCCACAATGTTTTTGGCAAGGTAGGTTATGCCGAACGACCCTTGTCCCAGAGTCTTCAGCAGCGTGTAGCTGGCGTTGCCTCCCTTCAGGACGGTACCTGCTGGAAGAGCGCTTTGTGTGGTGTCTATGTTTGCCATTTGTTTTTTTGCTTTGTCTTAACAGGTGGTTATGTTTAGTTGTGTCACGTTTTATGATTAACGCAGCTTTAATGCTTCAAAATTACAAAAAATATTTTTGTTGTGCAAACCTGTGCAAACGCCGTTTACCCGCTTTTTGCGTTTATTTGTGCTTAAACGTCGCTATTTCGTGCTTAAACGGTTGAAAATAGTGCTTAAAAAACTTTTATTTTTTTTCGTGTGTGGCTCTTCTTCGGCTATCTATCAAAGAAACGAAGCCTATCTACGTCACTTATGCCCCATAACATAGGCATTTACGCCCCGTAACATAGGCATTTACGATTGCTATCTACGTCACTTATTATCTCAAGCAATCGCGGCGACGTTCTGGCAAGCGACAAAGTCGAGCGAAGCGACGCTTGCTTGAGATTAATATCAGTTATATATATGCGAAAGTTTAGTAAAAGAAAAAAAGAAGTTTCGTATACCTTATAAATATACGAAACTTCTTTTACAGAGGCTTGTTATTCGTTTTCTTTGAAGAAAAGGTCATTTTTCCCCCCCCCCACCGATTCTTCTTGGGGCAAAGATTCTTGTCCTTTTTGTCCTCGTCAGGGTCTTCTATGTTTTTGCTTTCATCGTTTTGTGTGCCTACATTATTAATATTGGCGGTTTCCGAGCCTTCCTTCCCTTTCGGTCCATTGTCGTTATTGTCGCTGTCGCTTTTTTCCTCTTTGCTTGCTTTTCCGTCTTTCAGAGCTTTAATCAGCTGTTTTATCGCAGCTCGCGACACCACGATATTGGTAAAGTTGCCGTTCTGGTCCATTAAGGTGAAGCTTTCTTTCGTAATACACGCATACACAACCTTCTTCAGGTTGACGATGTGGCTACGTCCCACCTTCACAAAGCAGGTTCCGTTGTCAAGTTTCCATATTTCGTTGTCTAGCTGTGACAGTCCGTAAGGCAGAAGCATCTTACTGTCTCGTGTGAAAAACACGTTGGTGTAATGGCCTTCTGCCTTAAAATAAAGTACGTCCTCAAGCATAGCTCCGAACGATTCGTCACGTTTAAATAGTTTTAACATCATGAGTTTTGCGTTTTTTTTGGTTCATAACCTCTCCGTTTCAAGAGCCCCGTCGCTGTGACGCGCCGTTGATTGCGAAGAGAAAAAGTTTCGTTAATAATTTATAGAGTAGTTCTTTTTTGCTTTTCTATTCTTCTTTTCTACTATTTTTTTGTTTTGAATTCGGTTTTTTATTGGTTTTTCTTACCCGTTGTAACCCTTGGCCTACCATAGAAAAGCCTTGAACCACCCCATGTAAGTCTTAACAAGGTGTAAATTTAATAATTTTTTTAGAGTTTGCAAACAATTCTACTGTTATTTTTCACGAACAATAGGGATTTTTGCACGAATGAGCGATAAAACGGCTTGATATAAGGTTAAAATGTGCTCTTTTTGTCTTTGTTAACTGATAGTTAGGGCGTTAAACCACTCGGTGCAAACGTCCCGATAACTCGTGCAAAAACCCCGAATGTTCGGGAAATAGGCATTTAACAAGTGTTTGCGGTTGTGAAAAAATATCGAAATTTGCAAGGTGAATGATAGAAAGAGCGAATTGATGAGGATATATGACTGTAACAAAAACTACCGCCAGCTGTAATGAAAACAACGAGCTGTAGCGAAGAAAACTACGGGCTGTTAGTTGGCTCTTGAAATCTGAAAAAAAACATAACAATAACAAAAAAACAAAAGATTATGAAGAAAATCTTGACTTTGATGGCAGCTATGTCTGCATGCGCAGGCACTGCAATGGCTAGCGATTTTAATTTCGCTAACCCCACTGTGGACGCTAAAGAGGACGGCTCGTCTCTTAAGTATGATGAGACCGCCAAGGCTTTCTCGTTCAATGTAACAGCTGAAGACGAAATCACGCTCACAGCTACAGGTAACGTTACCGTTAAGCTCAACGGCACTGCTCTTACTGCTGAAAACGGCAAGTACAAAGCAACAGCCGACGGCAAATTGACAATTGAGCTCGGCACAAGCGCCGTTACGAAAATTGTTGTCGTTTCAAGCAACTCACGTTTGGTTCAGGCCGAGATTGAGAAGGCACAGGCTAAGATGGGTGAGGCCATCGCTGCTGTCGCAAAATATGTAGGTTATGGCGACTTCTACAACAAGGTTCAGGCTGAAATCAGCAAGGCTGGCCAGAAGGTACAGGACGTTAAGGCTAAGCTTGCTGAGTATAAGGAGGATAACAAAGTTTCCGACGATAACCGTAAAGCTCTCATCGCAGAGCTTACCAGCACTACGCTCCTTGCTGACGGCAACTACGGCGCTGTGAAGATGGCTGAGAATGCTGTCGCAGAGGCCGAAACTACATTCGCTCTGTTTAACAAGATTATCGATACTGACGCAAAAGAGAATGCCCTCAACGCTCTGACAAAGGCTAACGGCGTTGCAACACAAGGCGAGTGGATGGTTAACGGAGGCGTGAAGATTAACAACACCACCATGTTCACACACAACCTTAAGGCTGTGAAGAACCAGCTTGGCATCGTTACAAAAGTCGAGCTCGATGGCTTCAAGACAACATGGATTGAGAGCGAGTGGAAGAACCTCAACGACGAGGTTAACATAACAATCAAGAACGCAGCTGTTGCCGAACTTGGCAAATTCCCTAAAGCTTTCGTTGAGAACGACGAGCAGGCTTTCATTGAAATGTATCAGGAAGTTGTTGAGAAGCTCCGCAACGTTATCGCTCGTGCCAACTTTGAGCGCGACAACCTGAAGACGGTTAATGACCTTACAGCAAAGGTTAACAAGGTAGACGCAGCTCTCAAGGCTGGCGCTCCTTTCGTTCTCGATGCAGACAACGACTTCACCTTGCTCAAGGAGCAGATCACGGCTATGCAGACAGAGATTAACAGTTCTGAGAACCGTTACATGTATAGCCAGGACAATTTCAGTGAATTTGTAAACACTATCAGCGGCGTAAGCACCAAGCTCGACGGCTTCTACACAGAGCTCGTTGGCAAGGCTCGTACAGACCTTCAGACAAAGCTGAAGGCAGCACAGGAGAACCTGACAAAGGTTTCTTATGAGGTGTCTGCAAAGTATGAGCACGAGAGCGCCACACAGAAAGAATACCAGAAACAGTTCTCTGAGCAGCAGAACAAGCTCGACGAGGTTAAGAAGAATGTTGCAGCTTCTGCATTCCCCACAGTTCAGACCGACTATAAGGCATTCGTTGATCAGATTTCTAACATCAACAAGAAGGTTGACGAGATCTGGGGCACAACTCTTAGCTCACAGAAGGCAGAGATTAACACCCACAACCAGGCTGCCAAGAAGAAGATCTTCGATGCCATTGATGCCGTTCGTGCTGACTACTCTCTCTATGTAGAAAAGATCAACACATGGATCAACGACGACGCAACAAAGAAGGCTGCCACAGACTTGAAGGCAAACCTCAACGAGCTCTTCTCTATCGTTAACGGTCTTGACGACATGAAGGCTGAGGTGACAGAGGCTGTTGACAAGATGACCGAGAACATCAAGAAGGAGTCGGATGAGGAGTTCGGCGCTCACTATGAGGCAAACAAGAACATCTACCGTCTGACAGAAGACAAGGTTACAGGTTATCTCAACAGCACCAAGACCGTTTCTGATGCCATCTATGATGAGCTGAAGGAAGCTGCAACTACAGCTAATGCCAAGGCTTACGATTTCGTTAAGACCAATACCGGTTACGGCGTTAAGTCAATCCGCTGGGCTAACAACTTGATCTCTGACGCTAAGTACAATGTGAAGACTGGCGACAAGAACGAGAAGATGAGCGCTGAAGCTGCTGCTAAGTTCAAGGCTGCTTACGACAAGATCGCCCAGAAGGATCTCACAGCTCCCAAAGGTGAGCAGGGTGAGGGATATGTTAAGATTGCAGAGACAGAGATTGAGCGTCTTTATCACTACGACATCAACAAAGCCGACTTCAAGGACAACATCCTTGCCGACAAGGTTGTTAAGAACAAGGAAGGCAAGCGTGAGCTGCCCGAGCAGTACATCGCTCCTGTAGAGACAGCTGTGAACGCTCTCAACAAAGAGCTCGCTTCTTACACGGCTCAGTATAAGGACATCTATGCCCTCAAGGTCGACTGGAACACAGCCAAGGCTAAAGAGGACGAGCTTCAGGCTAAGGTTGACGCTTGGGAGAAGGCCAACAACGTTGCTGCCGAGAACCACTTCAACGTGAACAAGGAGCTTACGCTCGTTAACGAAGACTTGGCAAACACCCTCAAGAACCTTGAGAAAGGTTGTCTGACAGCTACAAAGTGTCAGGACGCTACAGACAAGGCAAAGGAGAACTACGCTGTTAAGATGTACATGATCCAGCATTTCACCGAGGCTAAGGCTAACGAGGCTGCTGCTCCTGTAGTTAGCGCCAAGGTGGCAGAGGTAGAGAAGGCTATTGCTGACGCCCGCACTAAGGTTGCCGTCTATGCTGATGACATCAAGAACAAGGCTAACGCTGACCTCAACACTATCGAAGGCAAGCTGACAGATCTCAAGAAATCTATCGATCTTTCGGTTGAGAAAAACACCATCGCTGCAAACAAGGATGGCTTCATCGCAAACCTCACCACACTTGCTGGCGACGTGACAAAGGTTCTCGAAGCAGCTGCTCAGGCTGCCAAGGATGCCGATCTCGACTACAACGGTGATGGCAAGGTTAATGTTCAGGACCTCGTTGACGCTGATGCCGACTTCCAGAAGACTGGTGACGGCTTCACCTTCTACAAGTTCCTCGATGCTTATCTTGAGTATCTCTCAAAATAAAAACAATCATACATCACATATTCTTTTGAAGGAATGGTTTCCCGTTGAGGGAAGCCTTCCTTTGAAAAGAAAAATGATGAATGGTTAAAAAAGTAACATGATAAACATTTACTATTCAACAATTATGAAACAAACAAAACTTTATAATTGCCTTTTTGTGTTGGCCATGCTTCTCATGGCAAGCGCAAGCGCCATGGCACAGGAGTTTACTCTCAAGACAGTAACCTTCCTCAAGCCCGGCGAAAAGGCCACCGTTGCCGTAGGTCTGAAAAACAGCGCTGCGGTGAACGGTCTTCAGGCCCGTATCTCTCTGCCTGAGGGTCTTACCTTTGTAGAGAAGGCAAACAACGCTAAGCGTTTCAACATCAGCAAGACAGAGCGCACAGAGGGCATGAGCCTTATCTTGAGCAAGGTAGACGAGAAGACCGCTGCCATGGTGGGCTTCGGTGCCGAGGTTGCTGCAGGCGAAGGCGATGTGTTCACATTCGACGTTAACGTTGCAGCCGACTATTCTGGTTCTAAGGAGATTGTTATGAGCGAAACACAGCTCGCCGTTCCCGGTCAGGACGTTGTCTATGGCGAGAAGAACGTTGTGTCTAAGGTTGTCGACTCAGAGAACAAGGTAGTCTTTGCAGGCACAGCCCAACCCGTTAAGGTTGGCGAAGAGCAGACAGTTGCTCTCACCCTGAGCTTCCCCAAGGCCATCATGCGTGGTGTGGCTTTCAACGTAGAGCTGCCCGCTGGCGTGACAATTGTCGACAAGTCGGCTAAGGTAGGCGCTCTTGGCACAAACCACAAGATCAACCTCTACAACAACCTCTTCACCATCAACCTCCTCGACTACACTGAGGACGACGCTTTTAGCGCCAACGAGGGTGAGCTTTGCACCTTCAGCATCAAGGCCGATGAGACCTTCGTTGCAGGTTCAGAAATAAAGGTTAAGAACATCAAGACATGGGCACATGGTGGTCATGACGAGTATTATGCAGAAGATTTTGCCATCAAGCTGACCAAGGGCGACGTTACAGGCATCAACGGTGTAACAGCCGACGAGCTTGGTGCTGACGCTGTATATCAGCTCAACGGTGTGCGCACAGACCAGATGAAGCAGGGCGTGAACATCGTTGTTAAGAATGGCAAGGCTATCAAGGTTCTTAAGAAGTAAAAACAGCTTTTAAAGAGATATATCCTTTCAATTCGTAGTTTTGTGGCTATTAACAAAATAGAGTAAAGTTTTACACAAGACGTTTATAACAGACCACCCACGGCTATGTTTTCTCAGTTTTTGCATAGTCTGGGTGGTTTTTTACAATAAAAAATTTATTTAATTTATATATCCTACATATTTTAGGCAGTGTGTATACCATGAAGACACAAGCAAATTCGTTTCTTTATGCTTTAGTGCGTGATGCATTGAAGCATATTTTTTTTATATCTGAAATATACTAAAACAAGGGCGTTGAGCGTTATTTTAAAGGTATATTGCGGTTTCTTCAAAAACAGATGTCAAGAAACCGCATGTCTTCAGGCAAGAGAAAGGCCTGAAGAAGAAATTGCCGCTTAACATGTTGAACATTGATTACAGAACAAAAGCATGATTGATTATATCAAAGGCGAACTTGCCGAACTGACACCGGCACAGGCCGTTATCGAGGCGGCAGGCGTGGGTTACGCCCTCAACATATCGCTTAACACCTACACCGCCATACAAGGCAAGAAAGATGTGAAACTCTTTGTCCATGAGTCGCTTGTTACAGGTGGACGCGATGACAGCTACACCTTCTTTGGCTTTGCCTCCAAGCAGGAACGCGACCTCTACCGTCTGCTTATCAGCGTGTCGGGCGTGGGTGCCAACACAGCCCGCATGATCCTTTCGGCAGCATCGCCCGCTGACCTCAGCAACGCCATTGCCTCTGGCAACGAACGGCTGCTTAAGGGCGTTAAAGGCATCGGTCTGAAGACCGCCCAGCGCATTATTGTAGACCTTAAGGACAAAGTTGTGGCTCTCGGCATCGCTCAAGAGGTTACCATGGGCGAGGGTGGCAGCACCGTGGCTGTGAACAACGAGGTCATGGATGAGGCTGTGTCTGCTCTCACCATGCTTGGTTTCTCGCCGGCACCCTCAGCCAAGGTTGTCAAGGCGTTGCTTGAAGAGAACGCCGCCATGCCCGTGGAACAGGTTGTCAAGGAAGCGTTGAAGCGCATAAAGTAGCGCATAAAGTAATATAAAAAACTGAATGAAGCAAAGGAATCTTTTTCTTTCAATAATAACATGTCTGCTCGTTGCCGTTGTGGCGAGCTATGCCTTTGCTGTGCCTTTTCGTCAGGACGACCGCACACGCCGCGCTCAACGCCAGCAGGGTGTGCAGCGCAATGGCGCAAACCAGCGACAGAGTGAAGCGCAGCGACAGGGTGGGGCACAGAAGAACCTTCCTTCCAAGGACAGCATCTTGGCACAGCCCATCATAGAGAACGAAGACACCATTCCCGACTCGTTGCTCCATCCGCGTTGGAAAATCCAGCGCACCATGCCCATCACGCTCAACGACCTCAACCAGGGCGCTGCCGACCTGCGCCGTCCCGACAACCTTAAGCAGGAGGTGGTCTATAACGACACCATCAACCGCTACATCATTGGTTCCAAGATAGGCGACTCTTACATCAACGCCCCTGTCATGATGACGCCAGAGGAGTATAGAAAATGGAGCGAGCGCAAGGCCATGCAGAGCTATTTCCGTTCAAAGAACGACGAAATTTACAAGGCCAAGGGTAAGGAGAAATTCGACTTTACCGACATGCACTTCGACCTCGGTCCCGCCGAAAAGATCTTCGGCCCCGGCGGCGTGCGCATAAAGACCCAGGGAACGGCAGAACTGAAGTTTGGCGCCACGATGAAGAACATCGACAACCCGTCGCTGCCCATCAGAAACCGCAAGACGACCAATATCGACTTTGACGAGAAGATAAACCTCAACGTCAACGGAAAGGTGGGCGACAAGGTCAACATGAACCTTAACTACAACACCGACGCCACCTTCGACTTCGACTCTCAGAACCTCAAGCTCAAGTATGACGGCAAGGAAGACGAGATCATAAAGCTCGTTGAGGCCGGCAACGTGTCGTTCCCCAGCAACTCGTCGTTGGTCAAGGGCGCGTCCTCACTCTTTGGCTTGCGCACCGACCTGCAGTTTGGCAAGCTGAAGCTACAGCTCGTTGCCTCGCAGAAGAAGTCGACAACCAAGAGCGTGTCGACAAAGGGCGGCACACAGTTCACGCCCTTCGAGATCGACGCTGCCAACTATGAAGAAAACCGTCACTTCTTCCTCTCACAGTATTTCCGTGAGAAATATGATGCCGGCATGCGGTCGCTCCCCAACCTCACCACAGGCATAAAGATTAACCGCGTGGAGGTGTGGGTCACGAACAAGACAGCCACAACCAGTAACACACGTTCCATCATAGCCCTTACCGACCTGGGCGAGAACACGCTTGTCCATAACCACATGTGGCAGACCACAGGCTTGCAGGTGCCTGCCAACGCCGCCAACACAGAATATCAGACCATGGTGGAGCAGTATGGTGCTGCCCGCGACATCGACCAGACATCGACCGTGCTCGACGGTATCGGCTCCTTTGCTGGCGGGCGCGACTATGAGAAGCTGTCGAGCGCCCGTCTGCTCAACTCTTCCGAGTATAGCGTCAACACCGCCCTCGGCTACATCTCGTTGAAGACCTCGTTGCAGACCGACCAGGTGCTTGCCGTGGCTTACGAGTACACTTATGGTGGACAGACCTTCCAGGTGGGCGAGTTTGCGAGCGACGTGACGGACGTGTCACAGGCTCTCTTCGTCAAGGCGTTGAAGAACACCAGTAACAACCCTTCTCAGGGCAACTGGCGACTGATGATGAAGAACGTCTACTATCTCTCTTCACAGGTGGAGAAAGAGAAGTTCCGCCTCGACGTCAAGTTTCAGAGCGACACGGCAGGCGTGTACCTCTCTTACCTGCCTGAGCCACAGACCAAGGACCTGCCGATCATCAGAGCCCTCGGTGCCGACCGTCTCGACAACAACAACAAACCTCACCCTAACGGCTATTTCGACTTTGTCGAGGGCTACACCGTGTCTAACGGTCGCGTGTTCTTCCCGCAGGCAGAGCCGTTTGGAAAAGGAATATACAGTTTTCTCGTGAGTCGTGGCGTGCCTGCCGACAAGGCAGAGAAATATGCGTTCACCGAGCTTTACGACTCGACCAAGACCGTAGCCAAGCAGATAGCAGAGAAAGACAAGTACATGCTGTCGGGACAGTTTAAAGGCACGGCAGCCAACATCATCTCGCTCGGCGCATACAATGTGCCGCAAGGCTCGGTGGTCGTTACGGCAGGTGGCGTGAAGCTCACCGAAAACTCCGACTATTCTGTCGACTATAGCGCTGGCGAGGTGACCATCCTCAACCAGAGCATCATCGATGCGGGCACGTCTGTCAACGTGTCGTTGGAGAGCAACAGCGACTACGGTCAGCAGCGCAAGACCATGTTCGGCATGAACTGGGAGTACGACTTCTCGAAAAACTTCCAGATGTCGGGAACCATACAGCACCTCTCGGAGCAAGCCCTCACCACAAAGGTTAACATGGGCAGCGAGCCGCTCAACAACACGTTGTGGGGCGTTAACATGAACTGGAAGAAGGAGAGCCAGTGGGTCACCAACATGCTCGACAAGATACCGTTCCTCCATCTCACGCAACCCTCAAACATCTCGTTCTCGGGCGAGTTTGCACAGCTCTTGGCAGGACAGAGCCACGGCACGCAAGACAACGCCTCTTACATTGACGACTTTGAAGACACAAAGAACACCATCGACGTGAGCACCCCCACATCATGGATCATCTCAAGCGTGCCGACCATGTTCCCCGAGAGCAAGGACAAGACCTCTCTCGCCAGCGGCTACAACCGTGCCCGCCTGGCTTGGTACACCATCGACCCGCTCTTCACGCGTCGTTCCTCGTCGCTCACCCCATCCCACATAAAGAGTGACCTTAACCAGCTGTCAAACCATTATGTGCGTGAGGTGCCTGTGCGTGAGCTGTTCCCGAAACGCAACCAGAACAGCTACAGCGGAGCAACATCGATGCTCAGCGTGCTCAACCTCGCTTTCTATCCGTCAGAGCGCGGTCCTTACAACTTCAGCACGGATCTTGCCTATGACGGAACGCTCAACAACCCCGAGAACCATTGGGGCGGCATGATGCGCAAGCTCGACACCAACGACTTTGAGGCAGCTAATATAGAATATGTGGAGTTTTGGATGCTTGACCCCTTCATCTACAGTCGGCGCGACGGCAACGCCAGCGACTTTGGCGGCGATTTCTATCTTAACCTCGGCGAGGTGAGCGAAGACATTCTGCGCGACGGAAAGAAATTCTATGAGAGCGGAATGCCCGTCGACGGCTCCAACAGTTTCGTGAAGACACAATGGGGCAAGATTCCCACACAGGCCACCGTGACCTATTCGTTCGCGTCGGCAAAGGGAGCGCGTGCCTTGCAGGATGTGGGCTTCAACGGACTGAACGACCAGGAGGAGCAGACCTTCGAGACCTATCAGACCTTCCTGAAGAGCATCGAGGGCAAGATCAGCAAGGCCGCCTACGACTCTATATGGGCAGACCCCGCTGGCGACAACTACCACTATTTCCGTGGCTCTGACCTCGACCGCATGGAGGCACCCATCTTGCTGCGTTACAAGTATATCAATAACCCGCAAGGCAACTCGCCCGACAACGACAGTCGCACCGAGGGCTACGACACCTCTTACAAGACAACCCCCGATGTGGAGGACATAAACCAAGACTACACGCTCAACGAATATGAGAAATACTATCAGTATCGCATCTCCATTCGTCCCGAGGACCTCGTTGTGGGACAGAACTACATCGTCGACAAGCGCGAGGTGTCGCCAAAGTTGAGAAACGGCGAGACCGACCATGTCACATGGTACCAGTTCCGCATACCCCTGCGCGACTATGAGCAGCGCGTGGGCGGCATCAGCGATTTCACATCCATACGTTTCATGCGTATGTTCCTTGCAGGCTTCAAGAAGCCCATCGTTCTGCGCTTTGGCAACCTCGACCTCGTCTATGGCAAGTGGCGCATGTATAACCAGACGCTCGATGCCACGGCTCCACAGCAGGGCAAGATGACGATGGGTGCTGTCAACATTGAGGAGAACAACGACAAGTCGCCCGTCAACTATGTGTTGCCTCCCGGCATCAGCAGAGCACAGGACCCCTCGCAGCCCCAGCTTGTAGAGAGCAACGAGCAGGCGTTGTCGATGAACGTCGAAAACCTCGGTCACGGCGAGTCGAAGGCTGTGTACAAGAACACCACCCTCGACCTCCGGCAGTATAAGCGCATGCAGATGTTTGTGCATGCCAACTCGCTCGACCCCAACACCACCAACCTGCAAGACAACCAGCTGGCGGTGTTCATACGCCTCGGCTCCGACTATAAGAGCAACTATTATGAGTATGAAATTCCGCTGTCGCTCACGCCGTGGAAGTCGAACTATGGCATGAACTCGCCCTCCGACCGCCGCTTGGTGTGGCCCGAGGAGAACATGCTCGACGTGCCCCTGTCGCTCTTCACGGCTGTGAAGAAGGCACGCAACAAGGCCAAGGCCGCCGGCACAGCCTCTTACAGCCGCCCCTATTCGGCCTACGATGAAGACAAGCCCAACAACAAGATCACGGTCATGGGTAACCCGACGCTCGGCGAGGTCAAGACCATGGTCGTTGGTGTGCGCAACCTGTCTTCCGATGCCAAGAGCGGTGAGGTGTGGGTGAACGAGCTGCGCCTGAGAGACTATAACAACTCGGGCGGTTGGGCTGCATCGGGCAACCTCAACATGCAGCTCTCCGACTTCGGTACAGTCAACCTCACAGGCAAGTATGTGAGCGATGGCTTTGGCGGCTTGGAGGACGGTGTGGCAGCACGCTCCACCGACGACTACAAGACCTATAGTCTGACGACCAACTTCGAGCTGGGCAAGTTCTTCCCCGACAAGGCGAAGGTCTCTATACCTCTTTATTATAGTGTGACGAAAGAGGAGACCTCTCCACGCTACAACCCGCTCGACACCGACATGCTGCTCAAGGACGCCCTCGATGCAGCAAGCGACAAGCATGAGCGCGACTCGATAAAGAGCATCGCCGTGACGAAGACCACCAACACCAACTTCTCGCTCTCGGGTGTGCGTGTGGGCATAGCCACGAAGCGTCACCCCATGCCTTACGACCCCGCCAACTTCTCGTTCAGCTACAGCCACAGTCATCGCTACTCGTCTGGCGAGACCACGGTCTATGAGAAGGAGGACAACTGGCAAGGCTCGCTCAACTATTCGTGGGTGCCTGTCTACAAGCCTCTTGAACCTTTCAAGAAAATAAAGAACAAGAGCAAGTGGCTTGACCTGCCGCGACGCTTCGGCTTCAACTGGCTGCCGCAGAACGTGGGCTTCAACTCAGAGATCTCGCGCAGCTACTATGAGCTACAGGAGCGCGACATGCAAGACCTTGGCGGCTCACAACTGCCACTCACGTTCAGTCAGCAGTTTCTGTGGAACCGTGAGTTCTCGTTACGCTGGGACCTCACGAAGAACCTGCACATGAACTTCCAGAGTGCCACGCACGCAGAGATCGAGGAACCCTACACGCCGGTAAACAAGGACCTCTATGCCGACCAGTATAAGGCATGGAAAGACTCGGTGTGGACGAGCATCAAGCATTTCGGAACGCCGCTCGACTATAACCAGACGTTCACGGCTTCCTACCAGTTGCCGCTCAACCTCATACCCATCTTCGACTGGGTGAACGCCGACGCCCAATATACCGCCACCTACAACTGGATGCGTGGCTCCGACCTTGAAGACGGCACGTCGCTGGGCAACACCATCAGCAACAACCGTCAGATCCGTCTTAACGGCACCTTCAACATGGAGAAGCTCTATAACCATGTGCCGTTCCTGAAGAAGGCAAACGACAGGTTCAAGAAAGATCCGTCGAGCAACCGCAACAAGAAGAATGCGAAGAACAAGAAAAATGACAAGGATGCCAAGGACAAGAACTCGTCATCTAAACGCAACGGACGGCAGGGTGCAGACCTTGACAAGCAGAAGGCTAAGCTTCCCAAGAACAAGAAGGGCTTTGAGAAGGAGATCACGCTGTTACCCGACACCCTTATGAAGATCAAGCACGGCAAGAACAGCAAGCGTCTTATCGTTTCTGCAAAGACCGAAGACGGCAAGCCGTTCCAGCTGAAATATCGTAAGATCGACAACAACACCATAGGCATAAAGAGCCGTCTCGACTCGGCGTTGAAACTGAAGATCACGGTGACGCCTAAGGAGCCGCTCGACAACAAGGGCTGGTACAAGACCATGCAGACCATTGCGCGCACGCTGATGATGGTGCGCAACGTGAGCCTGTCTTATTCGAACCAATATTCAATGTCGCTGCCCGGATTCATGCCCAGCGTGGGCGATGCCTTCGGACAGAAGCGCAACCAAGGTGCGTGGGCGCCAGGCCTCGACTTTGCCTTTGGCCTAACTGGCGACTCGTATGTGGACAAGGCGCGTGACCGCGGATGGCTGTTGCTCAGCGACTCTATCGCTACCCCTGCCTCTACCAACAAGACAGAGGACCTGCAGGTGCGCATGACCCTTGAGCCTGTGCGCAACCTGAAGATCGACCTCAATGCCGCCCGCACACAGACAACGGCGCGCAGCGTGCAATATATGTATGAAGGGTCGCCCACAACACAGAGCGGCACGTTCTCCATGACCACCCTCTCGCTGCGCAGCGCCTTTGAGGGCATGGGCGACGCCGAACACGGCTACCATTCGGCATCGTTCGAACGCTTCTGCAACAGCTTGGAAAGCTTCCGCCAGCGCGTGGAACAACGTTATGTCGGCGCTACCTATCCGCAAGGCTCGGCGCTCGCAGGACAGCCCTTCGATGCTGCCAACGGTGGCGTGGGCTTATATTCGGCTGATGTCATGGTGCCTGCCTTCCTCGCAGCCTACACCTCGTCGGGAGGCAACAGTCTGAACATCTTCCCCACGTTGTCGCGCATGCTGCCCAACTGGACGGTGCGTTACAGCGGACTGTCAAAGCTGCCTTGGTTCCGCGATGTGTTCAAGAGCGTAAACATCAACCACTCTTACAAGAGCATCTATGCCGTGGGCGCATACCAGTCGTACAGCACCTTCATGGAACTGATGGGTCCGGGTCTTGGCTTCATCTCAGACGCCACCACGGGCATGCCTGTTCCGTCGTCAATGTATAACGTGTCGACGGTGAGCATCAACGAGTCGTTCTCGCCGTTGCTTGGCATCGACGTCACGTTGCAGAACAACCTGACGTGCAAGCTTGAGTATAAGACCATACGCACGCTGAACCTCAGCATGACGAGTGTGCAGATCAACGAGTCGTCATCACACGACTGGGTGCTGGGCATGGGCTACACCATCAGCAACTTCAATCCCTTCGGACCGAAGGCGCGTAAGGTGAAAACGAACAAGAAGAGCGGTAACGGACAGAACGATGCGCAGCAGAAGCAGAACAGCTCATCGCGAAACAACCGTAGCTCATCGGGCTATAACAGCGACCTGAAGCTTCGTCTTGACCTCAGCTATCGCAAGCAGGCAGCCATAAGCCGTGACATCGCATCCATGACATCGGCGGCAAGCAGTGGCAACACAGCCTTCAAGCTGTCATTCTCTGCCGACTATTCGTTCTCGCGTCTGCTCACCATGAGCTTCTATTATGACCGACAGACGAACACACCGCTGCTTACGTCAAGCAGCTACCCGACGACCACTCGCGACTTTGGCCTTAGCCTCAAGTTCTCTCTCACGAGGTAACGCTTCGCCGGTTATAAAGACAAAGTGGCTTTTGGCCGGAAAGGGGCTCAGTGGAAAAATACTGGGGAGTTTTTTTAGTTTCATAGTATTTTGTATCTT
>ERZ1026886.830-NODE-830-length-15043-cov-54.162063_pt1 | contig 15043 bp, 9 predicted proteins | sample MGYA00380173_ERZ1026886 | MGnify/ENA primary metagenome ERZ1026886 (study PRJEB33269, sample SAMEA4719809) | human gut metagenome | biome: human-associated habitat; feature: organic feature; material: feces | place: Cameroon | collected 2013-10 ... | reverse complement strand
AGAAGGTGAGCAAAATCTTATACTGAGGATAATCCTTGCGGATTTGCTCCATCAATGGTCGTCCCTGCTCAAACTCGCCGAGCGAAGCCGCATGAAACCAGATGTACTTGGCATTGGGATCCACCTTCTGCTTTAATATCTTGAAAGCCTCACGCTCGCCACGCCACATCTTGCGCACCTTTTCATTAAATAAACTGGCGATGGCTATGCCCCAAAGGACGAAATAGATTACGATATTATAGATCATGATATTTCTTTATATTGGTTACTATCTATAAATACGTGAACTCTCTGAGGAAAATGCCGCATCATCTGCCAGCCATTTCCCCAGAGAGATATTTATATTCGAAAATTAACCCAGAACTTCGATTGCCTTACGAAGACGACGCAATGTCTCCTCCTTACCAAGGAAGGCAGAGATGTCGAACATGCCAGGACCCTTACCCTCACCAACGAGAGTCAAGCGGAAGGCGTTCATCACGTCGCCGAGCTTATAGCCCTTGTCCTCTACCCACTTCAATACGATTGGCTCCTGACCCTCGATAGAGAAATCCTCAATGCCCTCGAGTACCTCAGCGAGTTCGGTCATCTGCTGTGCAGAATACTCCTTCCAGCGCTTCTTGGCGGTCTTGGCATCATACTCTGTAGGAGGAATGAAGAAGAATGAGCACAATGGCCACAGTTCATAGACGAAGTTCACACGGTCCTTCATCATGTGTACCACCTGCTTTACTCTATCCAAAGTCTCCTCTACACCATTGTTAGCCACGATAGGCGCAAAGAGGTTGGCAATCTCATCATCACTCTTCATAAGGATGTACTCATGGTTGAACCAGATTCCCTTCTTGAAGTCGAACTTGGCACCAGCCTTGGAACAGCGGGAGATATCGAAAGCCTTCACCAACTCATCGAGAGAGAAGATTTCCTGCTCCGTACCAGGGTTCCAGCCGAGGAGCGCCAGGAAGTTGACTACAGCCTCTGGGAAGTAGCCACTCTCACGATAACCGGAAGAAACCTCACCCGTCTTAGGGTCATGCCACTCCAATGGGAATACAGGGAAACCAAGGCGGTCACCATCACGCTTAGAGAGCTTACCCTTACCCTCTGGCTTGAGGAGCAAAGGCAGGTGGGCGAAGCGAGGCATGGTATCCTCCCATCCGAATGCCTGATAAAGAAGAACGTGCAATGGAGCACTAGGCAACCACTCCTCACCACGGATTACGTGAGAGATTTCCATCAGGTGGTCGTCTACGATATTGGCCAAGTGATAGGTTGGCAATTCGTCTGCGCTCTTATAGAGAACCTTGTCGTCCAAGATGTCGCTCATCACCTTCACGTCGCCACGAATCATATCGTTGACGTGGATTTCCTGTCCTGGCTCAATCTTGAAGCGAACGGTGTACTGCTTGCCGTCGGCTATCAGCTGATCCACCTCCTCCTTAGAGAGAGTCAGGGAATTGCGCATCTGCATGCGGGTATGAGCATCATACTGGAAGTTCTGAATCTCGGCACGCTTAGCCTCCAACTCCTCAGGAGTATCGAAAGCGATGTAAGCCTTGCCGTTGTCCAAAAGCTGCTGCACATACTTCTTATAGATGTCGCGACGCTCGCTCTGGCGGTAAGGACCATGCTCACCACCGAAGCTCACACCCTCGTCAAACTGGATGCCCAGCCACTTGAAGGATTCCAGGATGTATTCCTCGGCTCCAGGAACGAAACGATGAGAGTCAGTATCCTCGATACGGAACACGAGTTCACCACCATGCTGGCGGGCAAACAAATAATTATAAAGGGCAGTACGAACACCACCGATATGCAATGCACCCGTTGGACTTGGGGCAAAACGCACTCTTACTTTTCTATCTGTCATGTCTTATTTTATAGCTAATTTTAAATTTTTCTGCAAATTTACATCTTTTTTTGCGATTATAATAGTTTTTTTTCGTATTTTCGCACTGTGAATGGGAATTAATCGTAGAAAAGTGGCTTTTTTGCTCAAAACAGAGGAAAATGAGCAGCTTTTTCACCCCATATCAGAAGTTAGACAACAAGAGTATTCACGACTAAACAAAGCGATACAATATGAGCATATTTAACAATCCGGAGGAGAACTTCTGGCGCAACTTCATCACCAAGGTCGTCCTCATCCTCTTCACCGTTTCCATCATTGTATGGTTCCTGCCACGCAATGAGGGCAGACAGTTCCGCTACGATGTAGGCAAACCGTGGATGTATGGTTCTGTCATTGCCACCTTCGACTTCCCTATCTACAAGACTGACGAGTCGATCAAGCACGAACAGGATTCGCTGCTCAAGCAGTTCCAACCTTACTATACGGTGAACACCACCGTGGGTGACGAACAGGTTAAGCGATTCCTCCACGACTTCAGCCAGGGCATCCCGGGATTGCCGAAGGAATTTGTGGGGCTTGTTGCCCAGCAGCTGCATCATGTTTACCAGACGGGAATCGTAAGTACCCCCGAGTACAATCGCATCTACAAGGATTCAACAAGCATGATCCGCATCATCAGCGGCAAGAACGTAAAGAGCGTACCCATCGGTACGTTCTACTCTACCATTGCTGCATACGAACGCATTTTCTTCAACCAGCAGATTGCCGAACAGCGACAGATTCTATCACGCTGCAACCTGAACGACTACGTGGAGCCTAACCTGATATACGACAAGGAACGCTCGGAGACGGAGAAGACCGATTTGCTGAGCAGCATTCCGCTGGCAAGCGGTATGGTGATGAGCGGTCAGAAAATCATCGACCGTGGTGAAGTCATCACCCCTTCCAACTATCGGGTGCTCACATCCTTTGAAAAAGAGACGAAGCGCCGCAGTTCCACCGAGGATGAACTTACCACCACCATCATCGGCCAGGTACTTTTTATCTTCCTCCTCGTCATCATGTTCACCAGCTATCTCACGCTGTTCCGCAAGGATTACTTCGACAAGCCTCGCAGCATCACCATGCTCTATGCAATGATTACGCTGTTCCCTATCTTCGTGTCACTCATCATGAAGCACAATTTCTTCAGCGTCTACATCATCCCATTCGCCATGGCCCCTATCTTTGTGCGCGTGTTCATGGATTCCCGAACGGCATTCATCACCCATGTCACGATGATTCTCATCTGTGCGGCAGCGGTGAAATACCAGTACGAGTTTATCATCGTACAGCTGGCATCAGGCCTGGTTGCCATCTACAGCCTGCGTGAACTTTCCAAGCGTTCGCAGATATTCATCACAGCCCTGCTGGTCACCCTGAGCAGCGGCATAGTCTATCTCGCACTCCAGCTGATGCAGGACAACCAGGTGTTCAACATCGACCGCAGCATGTACACCTATTTCACCGTGAATGGCATCTTCCTGCTGCTGTCCTATCCGCTCATGTATATCATCGAGAAGACATTCGGATTCACCTCTAATGTCACCCTCTTCGAGCTGTCTAACACCAACAAGGGATTGCTCCGTAACCTGAGCGAGATTGCACCGGGCACCTTCCAGCATTCCATCACGGTGGGTAACCTGGCAGCAGAGATTGCCAACCGCATCGGCGCCAACAGTCTGCTGGTACGTACGGGCGCACTCTATCACGACATCGGAAAGATGACCAACCCAGTGTTCTTCACGGAGAACCAGGCAGGCGTGAATCCACACGACCAGTTGAGCGACCTGGAGAGTGCACAGATCATCATCAGCCACGTAACCGAGGGTCTGAAGATGGCAGAAAAGGTGGGACTTCCGGGCATCATCAAGGATTTCATCACCACCCATCACGGCACAGGCCTGACCAAGTATTTCTATGTAAATTATTGCAATGAGCACCCTACTGAGGTGGTGGACAAATCACTATTCCAGTATCCGGGACAGAACCCATTCACCCGCGAACAGGCCATTCTGATGATGGCTGATACCGTGGAAGCAGCTTCCCGCTCGCTCAATGAATACACAGAAGAGAGCATCAGCAACCTGGTAAACAAACTCATCGACGGACAGGTGGCAGAGGGCTTCTTCAAGGAATGTCCTATCACCTTCCGCGACATCGCCCTCGCCAAGCTTGTATTGACAGAGCGACTCAAGGCCATCTATCATACCCGCATCTCTTACCCTCACATGAATACGAAGGCTGAGAAAAATGCAAAGAGTGACACTCCTGAACAGGAGGAAGCTCAAAACGAGGAAAAAATGATAGAAAAGGCGGAAAGCTAAGCACTTAGCCTTGCCTTTTTACATCTTAAAAACTCCTTTTTCTTGCACAATCTTGTAGAACTGTGCAAGAAAAAGGAGTTTTTGCGTTAATATATTTTAAATAAACTCCCGTTTTAATAGAGAAATAGAACATTATAATTACCTTTGCGGACGTTTTTATTTAATATTATTAAAATGAAGAAAGTAAAATTAGTTAGTTTAGCCATTGCGATGGCTTGTGCAGCACCTTCTTTTGCAGGTGGTTTGCTCACTAACACCAACCAGCATGTTGCATTCAACAGAATGATGAGCCGTGAGGCTTCTATCGGTATTGACGGCGTTTACTACAATCCTGCCGGCGTTGTATTCATGGGTGAAGGAAAGCATCTTGCCATCAACTGGCAGTTGGCTTACCAGACACGTAGCATTGAAAATGATTATGCTCTGTTCACTAACAATGTGAACAATCCTACTACTCCACGCGAGTTCAAGGGTAAGGCGTTTGCGCCTGTCATCCCTTCTTTCCAGTATGCCTACAATAAAGGCAGATGGTCTCTTCAGGCTGGCTTCGCCCTTACAGGTGGCGGCGGAAAGTGTACCTTCGATGATGGATTGGGCTCTTTCGAGAAGATTGTTGCCGAAACTGCTTTGGCAGCTTGCCAGTTAGCAGGTGCTGTTGATCAGGTTGCAGCGCAGTATGGTATTCCTGCCGTTTTCACCAGCGATAAGAACTTCGGAAAGGAAGGCAAATATAGCTACAACAGCTATATGCACGGTCGCCAGTACTACTATGGTCTCTCTCTGGGTGCCGCTTATAAGTTCAGCGACAACTTCAGCGCATTCGCAGGCGTACGTGGTGTCTATGCTTCTACCAACTATTATGGATATGTAGAGAACATCAAGGTTGGCGCAATGCCTCTCTATATGGTCCTCGACCCAACCAAGGAAACTGCAGCTAACATCGAGTTGAGCTGTGACCAGAGCGGTGTGGGCTTCACTCCTATCATCGGCGTGGATTTCAAGACTGGCAAGTGGAACTTCGCTGCCAAGTATGAGTTCAAGACTCGTATCCGCCTGAAGAACAAGTCTGTAAACCAGGTTCCAAGTATCGGTAACCTTCCAGACAACCTCCGCAATGCTTACATTGCAGGTGGCGTACCAGAGGCTGCTGCAAATGCCATCATCGGCAACCCAGTTATTCAGGGAGCTATGGGACAGTTGAAGACTCAGTTCGATGCTAAGCTCGAAGAGGCTATCGGTGAATACGCAGATGGCAAGAAGATTGCAGGCGATATTCCTGCTTACCTGGCACTCGGTGTAGGTTACAGCCCTGTAAATGCCGTACGCGTAAACGTTGGTTTCCACTGGTTTGATGACAAGCACGCTACATCATACAACAATCGTCAGGAGAAATTGGACCGTGGTACCTTGGAGTACAACGCAGGTGTTGAGGTGGATGTCAACAAGAAGATTACCTTGAGTACAGGTTGGCAGAACACCAACTATGGCTTGAGCGATGAGTATATGGATGACAAGTCATTCGTTGTTGGTTCTAACTCTGCTGCCGTCGGTGGTGTTTACCACATCAACAAGAAGATGGATTTGAACGTGGCTTACTTCCACACATTCTATCAGCATAAGAAGACCTCAGAGAATGTTCAGCTCAGTGCAGACAAGAGCATCAACTACACCTCTGACTACACCCGTAACAACAACGTGTTTGCGGTGGGTCTCGATATCAACTTCTAAAGAAGAGGTTGAAAAAAGTAGAATTAGACTTATGTTTCCTAAACATAATAGATCAATTCATAACTACAAACATGCAAAAAAGGCTATCCCTTTCCTTCGATTGGGATAGCCATTTTTTTATTTTGTAGCAGCAATCGTCTGTCTGATTATTGCGGATCCACATCATAATATATCTGCAAAGCTCCATACCTCGGATCTTTTGCCATCATCTGCTGGGCATACTTCAGATATTCGCGCACCTTCTTCTGGTCGATACCATTCTCCAGCTTGATGACAATCTTGCGGATATTCATTGTCTTTACACGTGCCACAGCCGGCTTATCCGGTCCGAGCACTCTTTCGCCAAACCAGCTTCTCAGCGTCTTGCCGAGTTCCAGACTTGCCTGCTGGCAAACCTTCTCGTTCTTATGTTTCAGGTACACGTTGATAAGATGGAAGAACGGTGGATAATGAAACATTCTTCTCTCTTCCAGGATGCCCTTGAAGAGGGCTTCGTAATCATTGTGCACCACCTGACTGATGACAGGAAGCGTAGGATTCTTGGTCTGCAGAATCACGAGTCCCCGCTTGCCCTTTCTTCCGGCTCTTCCGCTCACCTGCGCCATCATCATGAAGGCATGCTCGTAGGCTCTGAAGTCAGGATAGTTCAGCATCGAGTCGGCATTCAGAATACCCACAACCCTCACTTTGTCAAAGTCGAGACCTTTGGATATCATCTGCGTACCTATCAGAAGATTGGTCTTTCCCGATGAGAAGTCGCTGATCAGTCGCTCGTAGGCATTGCGCGTACGGGTGGTATCCAGGTCCATGCGGGCGATACGTGCCTCGGGGAATATCTCGGCTATCTGGTCTTCTATGCGTTCCGTTCCGATACCTCGTCCCATCAGTTCCGTACTACCGCAGTTAGGGCATACCGTAGGCACGGGATAGGTGAATCCGCAGTAATGGCAGGTCAGCAGATTGATGCTCTTATGCAGGGTGAGCGAAACATCACAGTTCTTGCATTTCGGGACCCATCCGCACACCTTGCACTCTATCATCGGTGCAAATCCCCTTCGGTTTTGGAAGAGAATGGCTTGCTCACCATTCTTCAACGCCTCCCTCACCGCTGCCAGCAACTGTGGCGAATAAGCCCCCGTCATCATCTTTCTATGGCGAAGGTCCTTCACATCCACCACCTGAATCTCCGGCAATTGGATGTCCTTGAATCTCGTCTTCAGTTCCACCAGTCCATACTTGCCCTGCTGCGCATTGTAATAACTCTCCATTGATGGCGTAGCCGTTCCCAGCAGCACCTTTGCCTCAGGATACATGCTGGCAAGTACGATGGCGGCACTTCGGGCATGATAGCGTGGCGATGGGTCCTGCTGCTTGAAAGAGTTCTCGTGCTCCTCGTCAATGATGACGAGTCCCAGTTTCTGGAAAGGCAGGAAGACGGCACTTCTCGCTCCCAAGATTACATCATAGGGATGACCCGAAAGCTGCTTCTGCCAGATTTCCACACGCTCCGCATCACTGTATTTAGAATGGAATATGCCGAGCCGGTCGCCAAACACCTTGTGCAGTCGCTCCATAATCTGAACGGTGAGGGCGATTTCCGGCAGCAGATAAAGCACCTGCTTATGCTCTTCTATCGCCTTTTTGATGAGATGGATGTAAACCTCCGTCTTTCCGCTAGATGTCACACCATGCAGAAGCACCACATTCTTGTGCATCATCTGCAGGAGTATCTGGTTGTAGGCATCCTGCTGGGCTTCAGAAAGCGGTTTGATGAGTTCGAAATGCGATTCTCCCGACGTGTTCAGTCTGCCCACCTCCAGTTCATAGGTAAAGAGGATGCCTCGGTCGATGAGCGCCTTGACAGCTGCAGCCGTGCATCGTGCCTCGTTCATCAGTTCCTCCTTGGTCACCTTCTTGATACCTTCCCTGGGCGTATCACCCTCCAGACTGTCCCAGTGGGAAAGGGCGAGGAAAGTGGTCAGCGTTTTCGATTGCTTCAACGCCCGCTGCACCATACTGAGTGCCACATGCAGGGCCTGCTCGTTGCGATAACTGCTGGCCAGCTCCACGTAAAGTTCCATCTTGGGCTTGAATTTCTCCGTAGATTTCATACCCGATGGCATGGCGGCACCAAACACATCACCCAGGGGCGACATGTAGTAATCGCTGATCCATTGCCAGAGGCGCATCTGCTGGGGCAGCAGCGAAGGATATTTGTCGAGCACCGCCTCGATGGGCTTGCAGCTGAAATCCGGCTTTTCAGAATGCACATCGGTAACCATGGCAATATACTTCTTGCTCTTGCCCAACGGAACGAGGACGCGCATATTAGGCACAACCTTCTCTTCCATCCCTTCGGGGATAGAATAAGTAAAGGTTCCGTCGAGCGGAAGGGGCAATATCACATCTACGTATCTCATGTTATAACGTTCTCCTTTTCTTTTTACGATATAAAGTTGTGCAAAGATAGCAAAAAAAAAGCAGATACCCAACAAGGGATACCTGCTTTTAAATATTTTAATGTATAAACTTGTGAAGAGTTCTACCGAACTTCTCTTTAGAACCAGTAACCCAAGGCAATCTGCCATGAGTTGTTGTGGCTCTTATCCTTACCAGCGTTTGTAACTGCGTCAACAGCCTTTGAAAGACTAGCATCAGCCGACTTGCCACAAGCGATGTTGTAGTTGGCTGAAATCTGAAGATGGCTCAACAGGGTAACACCAGCACCTACGTTTACGCTGAAGTTTGACTTCTTCAGAGAATAGCTGCTTGTCTCATTCCACTTGAAGTTCTTGTCACCTACATTGATACCCCACTGTGGACCAGCAAAAACAAAGGCATTTGCCAAACTGCTCAAGCCGAAGCCATAACGCACGTTCACAGGGATGTTGATAGACTGCTGCTTCACGTTGACTTTACCCAGTTCACCATCAGTATCGGCATACTTAACGTCAGCCTCCTTCTGGTCGTACAAGGCTGCAGCATCAAAGCTCAAGCCCACGATAGGCACAGTGAACTTAACCATAGGACCTACAAAGAAACCTGTCTTGTTGGAAGCATCGAATACATCCTCGCTAAACGACATACTTGTCACATTCAAACCGCCCTTCAAACCGAACTTTACCTGGGCGTTAGCGCTAGTAGCAAACATCATTGCCGCTACCAAAAATACAAGAGATAAAATCTTCTTCATTTTTTCTACCTTTTAAAATTAAAATTCTATTTTCTATTATCACACATATCACACACGTTGTGATTCATTTTCTAATGTCTCTGGCGGCGCACGGTTACTCGTGCCGAACCGCTGGATGCAGAAGAAGAACTGCTGTTGCTGCGCTTCTCCTTCACCTTAGCCTCTCTTCTGGAAGATGAACCGCCACGGCGATTGCTCTTCTTCTCCTTCTTCACCTTGCCCTTTACGTTCTTGTCCGCCTTGGCAATACTGTCGAGCGAATCCTTCTTCTCCTGGTTTCCCCAGAGATTCTTCTCAAAGGTAGCCAGTTCGCCCTCAATTCGCTTCTGCTCCTTTACCAGGGCAGAATCAGAGTGGCAATACTGCGCCAAAGTCTGTCCCAACATATTGTTGGTCTTGTAGATTTTTCCTTTATACTGATTTCTCACAAAGTAATCATCCACACTCATCACCGCCGCATTGTTCAGATTACTGGTCATTATCTGCTGCTTGGCAAGATAAGGAGCCAGGTCGTCGTAGCGCACCCAGAAAAGCGGATACTTGGTTCCGCCATCACCGAAGTCATCATCACGGGTCATGATAGGACAAAGTGCCAACACCTTGGTATGGAAGGTGGAAGTTCGCTGGTCGAAATAGGTTGACTCCTTAATATAATATGCCTTCACTTCTCTGGAAGGAATGTCGCTGTTGTCGAGCGAGATTCTTCCGTTTGCCTTCTTTTCATAATAGATATGATAGTTGTCCAGGAAAGACTTCGGGTCTACCCTGTCTGCTGCCGTAAAACTCTCGTTACCATCCAGACGATATTGGAACACCGCCACCTTACCGGTCATCATCAATCTGAAGATGTTGGTAAAGAGGTTCATCTGGTTGCCCATAGGCTCCACAGGATAATACAGTCCGGCATTGGCATTATCGGTAAGACTCAGCTCACGATAGATGTCTCTTCTCCATACCACGTCCTCCTCCATAGGAGCAGCAGTAGGGAAAGAGATTTGTGCACGGGTGGTAATGTTGCCGGCATTCGATTTCTTCGCAGCCGCCTCCTTTGCCGCCTGCTGACGGCGTGCCTGAGGTTGTGCCACGATGCCCTGCACCATTCCCAAGAGCATGAATATGAACAATATCTTTTTCATTATTTTGAACTTTGAAATTTTACTAATTTATTTCACGATTACTTCCATCGCAGTAGGCAGATTTCTCGTGATACCATCCGGCCCCACAGCCTTGATATGCGAAATATAGAAACGGCGACTGCGAGAAAGCTTTCTGAACTCGTTTCTCTGACGGTCGGAGAAGTTGGAGCCTGCTGATGCCAATGGGATGGCGTTACCCATGTTGTCGAAGAAGACGGTCTCGAAACTCAACACCCTGAAAGGTATATCCAGCAATCCGTCGTCGATGGCTGCATGGATGCCTGTAGCTCCCATCAGGGATGCCTTCGCCAGACCGCCGCCACGGAAACGGGTGGTTCCCAATGCCAGGTAAGCCGTTGGATCTGGCAACTTTCTTACATGGAATACGAATGGAGGCATCGTGCGGGTCTGCCCCTTGTCGCGTGCCGTTACACGGATGGTTACATCCTTGCCCACAGCCGCTGGGGTTGCCACGAAATGGCCGTTGCCCTTCGATACGAACGAACCGCCAGTCATCGATGCAGAGATGGCATTGGCTGGCACGCCCGGCACACTGATACTGATAGGATTCTGAAAACCTGCATAGAGCACGTTCATCAGGTCTGCCGCCACAGTTGCTGTGTTAGGCGCCGGAATCACGCTGTATTTCTGGATGAAGTTGCGCTTCATCACGTCGCCCTTGGCATTGTTCATCAGAATGTAGCCGGAGAACTGATGTTCTCCCACTCCACCTGCCGTGAAACTATACTGTCCACGGGCGCTGTTCACTCTCATGCCATTCACGTAGATTTCCGGCTGCTGGGTAGTATCCACGGCAGCCATCACGATGTTGGCATTGAATCTTTCGCCTGGATAAAGCGTAGTCTTCTCAGGAATCACGAAGGCATCGAGTTTGTTCACACGGATATCCTTCATGTCGATATTCGCCACCAGGTTGTGCAGCACTTCTCCCTCAGCATAGCGCACATCGCTCTGAATCTTCGAGAGCAGGGTCACGGCAGCAGCCACTGGCATGTTCTCAAACATGTATTCCTGCCAATTCTTACCCAGATATTTCTCGCTCTTAGGCACCTGGGTAGAGAAGTTGCTAGCGATGATTTTCTTCTGATGCTCATCGGTCACCAGCTCCAGGATGCGGTCGCGGTAGCGATTCAGCTCCCTATAGAGTTTCTTTCCCTTGCCCGTACCCGGTGCAAGCATCACGATGCCGGCAGCCTCCAGGTTTTCCTTGTTCTTGATATTGCTCACGTCGCCATTCTTGCCGTCAGCCTCCTGCACGATAGCAACCTTCAGTTCCTGGGCAAAGTTATAGAGCGCATCGCTCATGTCCTTTACCTGCTTAGCCTTTTCAAACCATTCCCTTACCTTGGTAGGGTTTTGCTTCATCTGGTCGGCGAAGTCGCTATAGATTGCATTGTTCTCTGCGGAAGAGTTGGCTGTGGTTCGATTCAGACTGTCTTCCACAATAGAGAATCCGTCGAGCACCTCCGTAGAGACGTTCAACGCAAGCATTGCCATCAAGACGACGTACATCAGGTTAATCATCTTCTGGCGTGGTGAAACGGGTCTTTTCTTTATAGCCATTTATATTAATTTGCTAAATTCAATACTTTTCTTTACTCTTCACTCTTTACCTGAGGAGCTGCAGCACGCATGTTCACGGTCATCGCCTCTATCATACGTGCGTAAATCTTATTCAACTGCTCAATCTGCTGAGCCATCTTGCGGCTCTGCTCGTTAATCTGGTCGATGGTACCAATCTGCTGGCTGGCACCCTTCAACTGCATTTCGTAAACCTTGCTGATACCTGTGAGCGTACGGTTCAGGTTCTCCATCTCCTCGCTGTCACGGGTCAAACGGGTACTCTGCTCATTCACCTTTTCAAGGGTTTCAACAAGCTTCTTCAATTCCTCAACATAATTATTCTGGGCATCAGCCATCTCTGGGGTAACACCCTGCTGACCAGCTACCCAAGCGGCATTACCGCCTGCAACAGAGCCACCGGCCACAGAACCACCAGTCATAATGGCACCGGCTACGGCTTCACCATTCTCCGAGAATCCTGCTCCTGGAGCTACGGCCGCTGCAACACTCTCGTCAATCTGCTCAGCGCCTTCGCTCTCGCTTCCAGGAACAGAAGAAGAAGATGCAGATACACCAGCACCTCCGCTAAAGCTTCCACCGCCGATAATGATGGTCTGACCACCAGAAACAGGAGTTCCTGAAACAGAAGCAGCAGAAGATGAACCAGCTACAGTTGCAGAACCGGATGCAGCAGATGCCGCTGCTTCTTCAGCCTCCCCATAAGTAACCTTTCCAGTCTCCAAGTATTCCTCAGTAACATGAGTAGGAATATCTCTACCATCGGCTGTCTTGTCAAAAGGACGGTCGAAGGCTGAAAGGAAGAACACGATCGCCTCAGTACCCATACCGGCAAACAACATGAAATTGGCTCCTGGCAAGTGGGTCAACTTAAAGAGGGCACCCAGGATAACGATAGATGCACCCCAACTATAAGCATAGTTCAGAAAGGTCTGTCCCGGCACACTGTCCATCCATTTCTGCAGATGATATACGATGTTAAACTTACTATATTCGCCCATTTTTATTATCTCCTATTCTTGTTCTTTGATGGTTTCTGTTTTGCACTCGATGTGGTGGCAAGACTGCGCACACAGCGGAATCCGATATACGAACGTGGCTGGTTCTGATATTCCCAGGAGCGCCATGCCGAACGGATAAACGATTCCGGATCTTTCCAGGAACCGCCTCTTACGCTCTTCTTCTTCAAGCGGTAAGGGTCTTCCTTCGCTGCATTGTATTTCAACTCAGGGTTCAGGTCGTTCATGGCATCCACACCTGCCTCGGTATAGATGGTACTGGTCCATTCTGCCACGTTACCCGCCATATCATAAAGTCCGTTTGAGTTGGGCGAGTAGATGCCCACCTTGCTGGTTATCAGATTTCCATCCTTGGTATAGTTACCGCGGTCTGGCTTGAAGTTGGCATAGAAGCATCCGTCTCCGTTCTTCACGTCCTGGTTCTCCCAAGGGAACTCGTTCTGGTTCTTGCCTCTTGCCGCATACTCCCATTCTGCCTCGGTAGGCAGGCGATAACGCTGCACGAATCGGGCTTCAGGACCCAGACCTTTCAGCAGATAGTCGGTACGCCATGCGCAGAAAGCATTTGCCTGCTCCCAAGTAACGCCCACCACAGGATAATCATTGTAAGCCGGATTACTGAAATAGCTTCTCAGATAAGTTTCGTTGTCTGAGTTGCGGAAATCGTTCACCCAGCAGGTGGTGTCTGGATATACATTCACGATGTAGGTGTTGAGGAAGTCCCATGGTCCGCTCAATGGACGGTTGATGGTTTCGCTGATGATTCGTCCCTCATCATCCACATAGGCAGTATCCTTCGAAATCATCACCACCTCGTTGGCATTCACCTGCTCATCGGTATTCAGGTTGCGCTCCTGCGGATTCAGACGGTTTCTGCGGAGTGCCGCAGCGGTATAATCGTAAATCTCGTATTTGTAGTTCAGCTGTCGCCAGTCAATCAGCTTTTCGCCTGTCACGGGATTGGAAGTATAGAGACTTTCCATCGCTCTCTTCTCATCCTCGTTCGGCTTTCTTGGCAACTGCTTCTTCCAGTTAATCTGTGGAGTTACAGGGTCACCGTTCTTATCCTCGGTAATCATGTAAGTCTCGTCGCCGCCATAGGCTGGGTCAGCAAGACGGGTACGGAGGATGGAATCGCGCACGTAGGCGATAAACTGCTTGTATTCTGAGTTGGTGATTTCCGTATCATCCATCCAGAAGCCATCCACGGAAACATCCTTGCGAGGCGTCTTCTGTCCCCACAAAGAATCCTGGGTTTCCAGACCCATCTTCAGGAATCCCCGGTTCACCTTCACCATGCCGTATGGGGCAGGTTCGGCGAAACTTCTTCCGCCAACTCCAACCACCTCACCGCCTCTGCCTGCCATCGAGCTAGACTTGGCACCGAAACAACCGCTGAGGGTCAGGAGAGCCACCAGCGAGCTGAGGAGCATTATACTTTTCTTCATATTACGGTTCATATTCTTGATCTTCTTCTTAGAGTATTCTTACACTTTGATGTTTGTTTCTACCTTTCTTTACCAGGTTCAGATCCATCTGGTATCCGATGTAAAGCTCATGGCTTCCGTTGCTAAAGCTCAGCTTCGAGGTGTACCATTCGTAACTGTATCCCAATATCACGCCGTGGAAGGTTCCACCCATGAGGAAGGTAACCGAGTTGTCAGGGCTGTAGGTCACACCGCCATAGAGCAGTTTCTTATCATATTGGTAAACCAATCTGCCTGTCACGTCGCCTCGCCATGCCGTTCCGTCATACTTCACGAGGGCAGACGACTTTATAGTTAAAAACGGATTTCGGAGCTTAATATTGTATCCGCCAGTCAAATAATACGTTGCGTCAATCTTAAGCTCATTGGTTTCTCCCAGCTCGATGGTTGGAGAGGTAAGATGCTGCGCGGAAAGTCCCACATACCAGTTGCCATGCAGATAGTAGAGTCCGGCTCCCGCATCAAATCCGCTACCCTTCACTTCAGATGTGGCGAGTGCAGGGTCGCCCGATTCTCCAGCATCCACTTTGCTGCCGTCGAAACTCTCGCTGAGGAATCCGGCTTGCAGGCCCACGCTCATCGTTCCTCCGAAGAGTTTGGTCTTGTAGGCATACTGCAGGTTGAGTCGCTGATGGGTGAAGAGTCCTATCTGGTCGTTCA
>ERZ1026886.825-NODE-825-length-15095-cov-11.453989_pt1 | contig 15095 bp, 9 predicted proteins | sample MGYA00380173_ERZ1026886 | MGnify/ENA primary metagenome ERZ1026886 (study PRJEB33269, sample SAMEA4719809) | human gut metagenome | biome: human-associated habitat; feature: organic feature; material: feces | place: Cameroon | collected 2013-10 ... | reverse complement strand
AGCCGCTGTTCTGGATTCACCTCAACGTCGACTATCCGTTCAACCTCACCGGCATTCTCTACTTCCCGCGCATCAAGTCGAACATCGAGCTGCAGCGCAACAAGATTCAGCTCTACTGCAACCAGGTGTTTGTAACCGACCAGGTGGAAGGCATCGTGCCCGAGTTCCTCACCCTGCTCCACGGTGTTATCGACTCGCCGGACATTCCGCTGAACGTGAGCCGTTCTTATCTGCAGAGCGACGCCAACGTGAAGAAGATCTCTAAGTACATCACAAAGAAGGTGGCAGACCGTCTCGCAGCTATCTTCAAGGAGAACCGCAAGGACTACGAGGAGAAGTGGGACGACCTGAAGATTTTCATCAACTACGGTATGCTCTCGCAGGAAGACTTCTACGACCGCGCTAAGGACTTCGCGCTGCTGAAGGATGTAGACGGCAAATACTTCACATACGACGAGTACAAGACGCTCATCAAGGACAACCAGACCGACAAGGAAGGCAACCTCATCTATCTCTACGCCAACGACAAGGAGGGCGAGTACAGCTACATCGAGGCAGCCAAGGCTAAGGGCTACAGCGTATTGCTGCTCGACGGACAGCTCGACAACCCGATGGTTTCGATGCTCGAGCAGAAGCTTGAGAAGACTCGCTTCTCGCGTGTGGACGCCGACATCATAGATCGCCTCATACAGAAGGAGGACAAGAAGGAGAGCGAACTCGCTAAGGACGAGCGTACCAACCTTGAGCAGGCATTCCGCTCACAGCTGCCGAAGATGGAGAAGACAGAGTTCTACGTAGACGTGCAGGCTCTCGGCGAGCAGACGCTGCCGGTGATCATCACACAAAGCGAGTACATGCGCCGTATGAAGGAGGCAAGCAAGTTCCAGGCTGGCATGGCGTTCTACGCACAGATGCCTGATGCATTCAACCTCGTGCTCAACAGCGATCACCCGCTCATCAAGCAGGTGCTCGAGGACGGCAAGACAGCATGCGCAGCAGAGTTGCAGCCGGTAGAGAGCGAACTGAAGGGTCTCGAAGCACGCCTCGCTGCTTTGCACCAGAGTCAGAACGGCAAGAAGCCTGAGGAAATCTCGCAGGAGGAGAAGGACGACCTTAAGAACACGGAGCAGTCTATTGAGGAGCAGAGCACAAAGAAGAACGGCATCATCGCCGCATACGCTGCCGGCAACAAGGTGGTTCATCAGCTCATCGACCTCGCATTGCTGCAGAACGGCATGCTGAAAGGTGCGGCACTCGACTCGTTCCTGAAGCGTTCGGTTGACCTTATCAAGTAAGATTGGCAACAATTCGGCAAATCTTATTTAGCAAATCATGTGGCAAGTCTGTAGCGGAGCCTTAAGGACTCCGCTACACAAACAATAAAAAGCCCGACAACACGGAGTGTCTGCTCCATGTTGTCGGGCTTTATCTTTATATAATAATATGTAGTGCTTATTCCTCTCCCCGCAGCACGGGCAGCGAGATGTGATACTTCACGGCGAGGATGCGTATGACTACGATGAGAAGGAAGGCAATGATGACGGAGATTGTCATGTCGCAACCAAGCTCTACGAGCGCCCAGTAAGCAAGTCCGCCGATGATGCTCGCCATAGCGTATATCTCCTTTTGGAAGATTACGGGCACGTTGTTCAGAAGCACGTCACGTATCACGCCACCGGCAGAACCGGTGATTGTGCCCATGATGATTGCCACCCAGAAGGCATGGCCGCAGTCGAGCGTCTTCTGCAAGCCTGCCACGGTGAATAGCGCAAGGCCGAGCGTGTCGAAGAAGAACCACGTGTTGTCGAGTCGCTTCAGCGATCGCGCGAAGACGATGACAAACATCTGCGCCATGAACGTACAGATGAGGTATATGGATGATGTCATCCAGAACGGCGTTACGCCGAGCATTATGTCGCGCAGCGTACCGCCGCCGATAGCTACGGCAACGCCACAGACGAAACCGCCGAACCAGTCGAAGCGCTTGGCTGCGGCATGGCGGATGCCGGAGATGGCGAATGCGAAGGTACCGAGAAACTCGATGACATTGAGCAAGGGCTGGTAGATATCTTCTGTAGGCATCATTCTTAGTTTACGACGTTAGTAGGTGATCCTACAAGGAACGACTTGATGTTGTTCACAGCGATGTCCATCAAGCGCAAACGAGCCTCGATCGTAGCCCAAGCCACGTGCGGCGTGATGAATGCGTTCGGCACACCGACAAGTGGGTTAGACGCCGATGGCGGTTCGCTTGAGAGCACGTCGGCACAGTATGCGCCGAGCTTGCCCGAAGCAAGTGCGTCGGCAACATCAGCCTCATTCACGAGCGGTCCGCGACCGGTGTTGATGAGTATCGCGCCGTCGCGCATCTTCTCGATAGAAGCGCTGTTCATCAGTTCGCGCGTTGTTTCTGTGAGCGGACAATGCAGCGACACGACATCAGAAGCGCCGAATAGTCCGTCGAGCGTAGTCTTGCGAATCCATTCGGGCAACTGCGCCGGACTCTTGCTTGTGTACGCAAGCACGTTCATGCCGAACGCCTGCGCTATCTGCGCCACCTTCATACCGATATGTCCGAGTCCGACAATACCGATAGTCTTGCCGGCAAGCTCGAAGAGCGGTGTGTTCCAGTAGCAGAAGTCTGGACAACGGCTCCATACGCCGTTTCGTGTCTCCTCAGCATAGTGTTCTACATGGTTAGAGACATTGAGTAGGAGGGCGAACACCATCTGTGCTACGCTGTCCGTGCTGTACGCCGGAATGTTCGTCACAACGATGCCACGCTCGCGTGCCGCCTTTGTGTCTACCACGTTGTAGCCTGTGGCAAGCACACCGATATACTTCGTGTTCTTAAGCTGGGCTATGATGTTGGCGTCGAACACCGTCTTGTTAGTAAGCGCAATCTCTGCGTTGCCCACATGCTGCAGCACTTCTTCGGGCGCTGTGCGCGGATAAACGGTAAGTTCGCCGAGTTCTTCAATTCTATTCCAAGAGATATCGCCAGGGTTTACGCCCTGACCGTCTAATACTACAATCTTCATATTCCTGTAAAATTATTGGTTTTTATATTTATCGCCCCAACACTGGAGCATGTGCTGATACTGGCGCTCCTCAATGGGCGTGTGTTGCGGTTGCCAGATGCGTGTGTCCTTGAGCGCGTCGGGCATATACTGTTGCGGCGTGAAGTGGTTGGGATAGTCGTGCGAGTACTTGTAGCCATCGCTATAGCCGAGGTCCTTCATCAACTTCGTCGGAGCATTGCGCAGATGGAGCGGAACGGGCTGGTTGCCAGTCTGACGCACAATCTCCAAGGCGTGATTGATGCCGAGATACGCCGAGTTGCTCTTCGGACTTGTAGCAAGATACACCACAGCCTCAGCTAAAGGTATGCGTCCTTCGGGCCAACCAATCTTCATCACCGCATCGAAGGCAGCGTTGGCAAGCAGAAGCGCATTGGGGTTGGCGAGTCCGATATCCTCCGCCGCACTAATGACGAGGCGACGGGCTATGAACTGTGGGTCTTCCCCACCCTCTATCATGCGCGCCATCCAGTAGAGTGCGCCGTCAGGGTCGCTTCCGCGTATACTCTTTATGAACGCCGATATGATATCGTAGTGCATCTCGCCTTCCTTATCATATGCAAGCGGGTTCTGCTGCAGGCACGCCACAACCATCTCGTCGTCTATCACTATCTGATCGCCAGGACACGACTCAACGACGAGTTGCAGGATGTTGAGCAACTTGCGTGCGTCGCCACCGCTATAGCGCAGCAAGGCGTCGGTATGCTTCAGCTGGATATTGAGTTTCGAAAGTTCAACGTCGGTTGTAACAGCACGGTTGAGCAGTTGCAGCAGGTCTTCCTTCTCCAAAGGTTTCAGAACATACAGCTGACAGCGCGACAGCAACGGGCGTATCACCTCGAACGACGGGTTCTCTGTGGTGGCACCTATGAGCGTGACGATACCCCGCTCCACAGCGCCGAGCAGCGAATCCTGCTGCGACTTGCTGAAACGGTGAATCTCGTCGATGAAGAGAATGGGCGAAGCCGAATTGAAGAAGCGTCCGCTCTTGGCACGCTCTATCACATCACGCACATCCTTAACGCCACTCGTCACGGCACTAAGCGTGTAGAACGGTGTCTCAAGACGATGCGAAATAATCTGTGCGAGAGTGGTTTTGCCCACTCCGGGCGGTCCCCACAATATAAAGGAGGACACACGTCCGCTCTCAATCATCTTGCGTAGGACGGCATCCTTGCCCACTAAATGCTGTTGTCCGACATAATCGTCGAACGAGCGCGGGCGCATTCTTTCAGCTAATGGTTCACTCATAAGTACAAAATTAGTTATTATATGCGAAATAGCAAAGATTTGCCGCCCATTTATTCACTTCGTTTCAACGAATTAACAAAGAAACGCCCTCAACATATTAACAAAAAAAATGCCCATTAGTCAGACATCGAAGTCTGATTAATGGGCATTGATAATTATAGAATGTATGATTTTAATCCTCTGCAAGCTTCAGCTGCTCTGCAACCTCGTCGCAGATGCGCTTTGCAAACTCTTCCTTAGTCATGGTAGCCTGCTCGCCACCGCCCTGCTTACGCATAGAAACGAGACCCTCTGCAGCCTCCTTCTCGCCAACTACAACCATGTACGGAACACGCTTGAGCTCGTTGTCGCGAATCTTGCGGCCGATCTTCTCGTTGCGATCGTCGATAAGTGCGCGTACGCCAGCCTTGTCGAAGAATGTCTTCACCTCGCGAGCGTAGTCGTTGTACTTCTCCGAAATCGGGAGGATAGCCACCTGATCAGGGATGAGCCACAACGGGAAGTGACCTGCGGTGTGCTCGATGAGTACAGCTGTGAAGCGTTCGAGCGAACCGAACGGAGCGCGGTGAATCATAACCGGTGTCTGCTTAGAGTTGTCCTCTGCAGTATACTCGAGCTTGAAGCGCTGCGGCAAGTTGTAGTCAACCTGGATTGTACCAAGCTGCCAACGTCTGCCGATAGCATCCTTCACCATGAAGTCGAGCTTCGGACCGTAGAACGCAGCCTCGCCTACTTCCTCGCGAGTCTCAAGACCCTTCTCGCGGCAAGCCTCGCGGATAGCATTCTCGCTCTCTGCCCAAATCTCCTCGCTACCGATGTACTTCTCTGTATCCTTCGGGTCGTGAAGTGAAATCTGTGCCTCGTAGTTCTCGAAACCGAAGATGCGGAACACCTTAAGGATGATGTCGATGATGTTCTCAAACTCCTGCTTTACCTGCTCTGGGCGCACGAAGATGTGAGCGTCGTCCTGGGTGAAGGTACGAACACGTGTCAAACCGTGAAGCTCGCCACTCTTCTCGTAGCGGAACACAGTACCGAACTCTGCGATGCGCAACGGCAGATCCTTGTACGAACGCGGCTTGCGTGCGAACACCTCGCAGTGGTGCGGACAGTTCATCGGCTTGAGCATATACTCCTCGTCCTCCTCCGGTGTGTGGATAGGCTGAAAAGCATCCTTGCCGTAGTGAGCGTAGTGACCCGATGTTACGTAAAGGCTCTTGCCGCCGATACCCGGAGTGATAACCTCCTCGTAGTTGTACGGCTTAAGCATCTTGCGGAGCATCTCCTGCAAGCGCAGACGCAACTGGGTACCCTTAGCAAGCCAGATAGGCAAGCCCTTACCTACACGGTCAGAGAACATGAAAAGTTCCATCTCCTTACCAATCTTGCGATGGTCGCGCTTCTTAGCCTCCTCAAGCATGAGGAGATACTCGTCGAGCATCGACTTCTTCGGGAACGAGATACCGTAGATACGTGTCATCTGGTCGCGCTTTGCATCGCCACGCCAGAACGCACCTGCTACGCTTGTAATCTTCACAGCCTTGATAGCACCTGTGTTCATCAAGTGCGGACCACGGCAAAGGTCGGTGAAGTTGCCCTGTGTGTATGTAGAAATTGTGCCATCCTCGAGGTCTTCCTCGATATGCTCGCACTTGTACTCCTGACCATCAGCCTTGAACTCTGCGAGAGCCTCAGCCTTTGACACTTCGCGACGAACGACAGCTTCGTTCTTCTTAGCGAGTTCCTTCATCTTAGCCTCAATCTTGGGGAAGTCGTTCTCACTGATAACATCGCCCTGCTTCGGCATAACGTCGTAGAAGAAGCCGTTCTCCACAGCCGGACCAAAGCCGAACTGAATGCCAGGATAGAGTTCCTTCAGCGCCTCAGCCAAGAGATGGGCAGAAGTATGCCAGAAAGTGTGTTTACCTTCCTCGTCCTCAAACTTGTAAAGAGCGATAGTAGCATCCTCGTTGATAGGACGGTTGAGTTCAACGGTTTCGCCATTGACACCGCAAGATACAACGTTGCGAGCGAGAGCCGGCGAAATGCTCTCGGCGATTTGTAACCCCGTCACGCCCTGTTCATACTCACGAACAGAACCATCAGGAAAAGTGATTTTAACCATAACAAATTAGTTTTATTTAATCAAATTGTTTACAAAGGTATACTTTTATTTTTACATAGAACTATTTTTCCGAAAAAATATAAACTTTTTTATTTGTAATGAAATATCCTGCTAGTTACTTACTTATAACACATCTTTTTATTATGCTCACTTTGTTTGCCATTCACAGAAATAATAATTAATTTTGCATATTAATCTCCAATACATAGAGACGGCAAATCTCACAAATACTGACAACAGAACTCACAAGTATAAACAATTAATCATATACATATATATTACGACAATGGCAAAGATAAAGATCGAGACACCGAAGGGCGACATCATCGTGCGCCTCTACGACGACACCCCGAAACATCGTGACAATATGCTGAAGCTCGTTGAAGAGGGTTTCTACAACGGAACGCTGTTCCATCGCGTCATTAAGGACTTCATGGTGCAGGGCGGCGACCCCGACAGCAAGAATGCGCCGAAGGGAAAGCAGCTTGGTGCAGGCGGACCCGACTACACTATAGAGGCTGAGTTCACACCGGCACACTTCCACAAGCGCGGCGCTTTGGCTGCAGCACGCTTAGGCGACGAGGTTAACCCCAACAAGGAGTCGAGCGGCAGCCAGTTCTACATCGTGCTCGGCGAGAAGTACAACGAGGGACAGCTCAAGCAGATGGAGAAGCAGATGAAGCAGAACCAGGAGACAATCACCTTCAACGACCTTGTAACCTACTACAAGAAGGAGATTATGGAGATGCGCAAGAACCGCGACCGTGCCGGACTGCAGGAGATGCAGGAGCGCCTTATGAAGGAGGCGAAGGAGATATGCAAGCAGAATCCCGTTGGCTTCAGCGCAGAGCAGATGGAGGCTTACACAACAGTTGGCGGCACTCCGTTCCTCGATGGCGAGTACACCGTGTTCGGAGAGGTAGAGGAAGGACTGGACGTTGTAGACGCTATACAGAACGTCGACACCGACCGCGCCGACCGTCCTACTGAGGACATCGCCATGACTATCACACGTATTGACTAACAATCCATTATGACACCGACAGAAGAGAAAGCACTTACCGTATACAAAGCAAGTGCGGGTAGCGGAAAGACATTCACGCTATCCGTAGAATACATAAAACTGCTCATCAAGAACCCGATGAGTTTCCGTTCGACACTCGCTGTTACGTTTACGAACAAAGCTACTGAGGAGATGAAGACACGTATCCTCAGTCAGCTTTATGGTATATGGAAGCAGCTCCCGAAGTCGAAGGATTATATAGAAAAGATAAAGAGCGAACTTGGTGTGACCGAACAGTTTATGTCCGATCGCGCCAAGATCGCTCTTTTTAATATTGTACACAACTACAGCTACTTCCGCATCGAGACCATCGACTCGTTCTTCCAGAGCGTGCTGCGCAATCTTGCACGCGAACTCGACCTCACGGCCAACCTGCGCATCGAGCTTAACGACCGACAGATTGAGAGCATCGCCGTAGACGAGATGATCGACGAACTGGGCGAAAAGGACGAACTGCTGAAGTGGATTCTCGGTTATATAAAGGAGAACATCGACGACGACAAGAACTGGAACGTCATCGGCTACATAAAGTCGTTCGGCGAGAACATCTTCCGCGAGTTCTACAAGACAAAGAGCAAGGAGCTTAACACATTGCTGCACGAGAAGGGCTTCTTCGAGCAGTACACCAAGCGCATCAGAACCATACGCGACGAGGCCGAAGAGGAACTGAAAAGCGTTGCAGCGGAGTTCTTCGAGGCGCTCGAAACAGAAGGTGTAGACATCACCGACCTCAGCTACGGCAAGTCTGGACCTGCCGGCTACTTCATAAAACTGCAGAACGGACAATACGACGAGAGCATCATCACGGGCAGAGTGCAGAAGGCGCTCGACGAAGGCTCTGCCGACTGCTGGACAAAGAAGAGTGCGCCGCAATCGCTGCGCCACTTCGCCGAGGAGACCATCGTGCCGCTTCTCGAAAAGGCAGAATCTACGCGCAAGAGCAACTGGAAGATGTACGCATCGGCGGTGCTCACGCTGAAGCATCTCAATCAGCTGCGCCTGCTCAACAGCATTGAGCGGAAGGTGCGCGAGATGAACGTCGAGGCTAACCGCTTCCTGCTCAGCGACACCCACACCCTACTCCATTCGCTCATCAAGGACACCGACTCGCCGTTTATCTTCGAGAAGATAGGCTCGCATCTGGAGAACGTGATGATCGACGAGTTCCAGGACACGAGCACCGTGCAATGGCAGAACTTCAAGGTGCTGCTCGAGGAGTGCATGAGCCACAGCGAAGAGCACGGCAACCTGATTGTGGGCGACGTGAAGCAGAGCATCTACCGCTGGCGTTCGGGCGACTGGCGTATGCTGAACAACATCAAGGGCGAGTTTCCGCAGTTGAGCGACATGCTCGACATACGCACATTGACGCACAACTACCGTTCGTCGCGCCGTGTCATCAACTTCAACAACGCTTTCTTCGAGCGTGCCGCCGAGATAGAGTTCGACGATCTTAAGGAGTGCTGCGGCGAGGACGACATGCAGCTTGCCGAACAGCTGAAGAGTGCGTATGCCGACGTGTGCCAGCAGGTGCCCGACAAGCGCGAGGACTCCGGATACGTACATATCGAGCTGCTTACGCAGGACGACTACACCGACATCACGCTGAACAAGACGGTCGAGACAGTAGACCATCTGATAGAACTCTGCGCCGACCCGTCTGATATAGCCATCATCGTGCGCTCCAACAGTACCATACAGCAGATTGCGGAGCACTTCGCATGCGTGCGCCCCGAACTGAAGATTGTGTCCGACGAAGCTTTCCGTCTCGACAACTCTACTGCGCTGAACATCCTCGTGGCGGCGATGCACTCGCTGACGCACAAGGACGACAAACTGACAAGGGCGTACATTGCGAAGGCTTACCTCACGAAGGTGAAGGGCGTAGGCCTCGAAGCTGCCAACCGCATGGTTTCTACCGAGGAGGGCGTAGAGGAAGCGTTGCCTGCCAGCTACCGCGACCACAACGACGAACTGCTCGTGATGCCTATCTACGAACTTGCCGAACGTCTTTACAAGATATTCAGTCTTGAGCGCATCGTGGGCGAAGACGCCTACGTATACGCTTTCTTCGACTGCCTCACCAGTTTCCTCACCTCAAACACAGCCACACTCGACGACTTCGTTGAGGAGTGGAACGAGAACTTCGCATCGAACACCATCCAGGCACGCTCTATCGACGGCATTCGCCTTATCACCATACACAAGAGTAAGGGTCTGGAGTTCAAGCACGTCATCATTCCGTTCTGCGACTGGCGCATGGAGAAGACCAACACTATATGGTGCGAGCCTACGGAGGCTCCGTTCAACGAACTGCCGCTTGTGCCGGTAGACTTCAGCGCAAAGCAGATGATGGGCACTATATACGAGCGCGACTACATCGTGGAGCATCTGCAGAACTGCGTAGACAATCTCAACCTGCTCTACGTGGCGTTCACCCGCGCCGAGCGCAGCCTCATTGTATTCGCACGCCGTGGCAACGCATCGCTGCGTTCGTACGTGATAGAGGAAGCGATAAGCGACATGCAGCTGCCCACCACCTCACCATCTCACCACCTCTCAGGGGGTGCACTTGTCTCAAGTGCACCAACCAATCTCACCACCTCAACACCCGACCACATCACCCTTACCTACGGCGAGATAGACACCACCAAGGAGAAGAAAAAGGCTGAGGAGCCGAACATCTTCACGCCGCACGTAGAGAACATCCTGCTGCCGATGAAGACCTACGCCTCGAACGTAGAGTTCAAGCAGAGCAACAAGAGTCGCGACTTCATCAACGACGAGGCTGACGACGAGCAGGCCGAGCAGCAGTCGTACATCAAGACGGGTCTGCTGCTTCACTATCTGTTCTCGAACATCGCGACCACCGATGACGTAGACAGCTGTCTGCACGACATGGAGATGGAAGGTCTGTTCGACGAGAGTGTCATCACACCGACCAAACTGAAGAACATGCTGCACAAACGCTTCTCCAACCCAAAGGTGAAGGAGTGGTTCGGGGGCGGCTGGACGCTCTTCAACGAGTGTTCCATCCTCAACTACGACCCACACACCGACAAACTGACGGAGCACCGCCCCGACCGCGTGATGAAGCGCGGCGATGAGGTGCAGATCGTCGACTTCAAGTTCGGCAAGCCGCAACCCGAGCACACCGACCAGGTGCGGCGCTACATATCGCTCACACACGACATGGGCTACACCGACGTGAAGGGCTACCTCTGGTACGTCTATTCGGACAACATCGTTGAAGTTTAACAAAAAAGGAAAACAACATGAACAAGACATTCTTAGAATATGTCGCAGAAGATATAATCGGCAAGTACGGCACCGACCTCTCGCGCATTGCCGTGGTATTTCCGAACAAGCGCGCCGCTCTGTTCCTCAACGAGCATCTTGCACGTATTGCGGGTCAGCCCGTATGGAGCCCTGCCTACATCACTATCAGCGACCTCTTCCGCCAGCATACCGACCTCAAGCCAGCCGACCCTATAAAGCTGATATGCGACATACACAAGTCGTTCACGAAGTGTACGGGCATCGACGAGACTCTCGACCACTTCTACGGCTGGGGACAGCTGCTGCTTGCCGACTTCGACGACATCGACAAGAACATGGCAGACGCCGACAGCATATTCTGCAACCTTAAGGACATTCACGAGCTCGACGACATTTCTTATCTCGACGACGAGCAGAAGGAGATGCTGAAGCGCTTCTTCGCCAACTTCAGCGACGACATCGAGTCGGAACTGAAGAAGCGCTTCCTCAGTCTGTGGTCGCACTTCGGCGACATCTACCACGACTATAACCGCCGCCTCACCGAGCAGGGCATAGGCTACGAGGGCGCCATATATAGAAAGGTGGCAAGCGAGGAGACGCTCCACCTAAAGTACGACAAGTATCTGTTCGTAGGCTTCAACCTCATACAGAAGGTGGAGCGTGTGCTGTTCAGCCGACTGATGAAGGAGGGCAAGGCGAAGTTCTACTGGGACTTCGACGAATACTACATGCCGACAGCCAGAGCGCAGCAGTCTGCTTCGGTTCCGAACAACACGGCGTCGTTCGCCGCTTACCTAACCGATTTCCCCAACGAGCTCGACAACACCGACCACGACATCTACGCCAACATGCGCCGACCGAAACGCATACGCTTCATATCCTCGCCCACGGAGAACGCGCAGGCGCGCTTCGCGAGCAACTGGCTTCTTGAGAACGACCGCTACAAGGCTGGCCGCAAGACTGCCGTCGTGATGTGCGACGAGAGCATACTGCTGCCCATAATGCACAGTCTGCCGCCCGAAGCCGACAAGGTGAACATAACGAGCGGTTTTCCGCTCGCCATGACGCCCGTAGCGTCGCTCGTGATGCTGCTCTTCGACCTCTACACGCTCGGCTTGCGCAAGAAGTGCACCGCCTTCAACCCCCACTACCTTAAGAAGCTCATGGCGCATCCCTACGCACGCCACCTCCAGGAGGTGCACTTAAAGGGGGTGCACTCAAAGGGGGTGCACTCAAAGGGGGTGCACTTGTCTCAAGTGCACCAAGAAGGAAGTGCGGCACTTCTACAACACATTGCCACACTCGTGAAGCAGGTGGGCATAGCCACAAAGCAGGAGGGCGATGCGCTCACGCAGGAGTCGGTGTTCCGCATGTTCACCATACTCAACCGCCTCGCTGCATTAGCAGACAGCGGTGACCTCCTCGTCGACAACACCACGCTGCGCCGACTGGTGTCGCAGCTCGTAGGCGCAGCGTCGATACCGTTCCACGGCGAGCCCGTTGTGGGCGTGCAGATAATGGGTGTGCTCGAGACGCGCAACATCGACTTCGACAACGTGCTGCTGCTATCGTGCAACGAAGGCAACATGCCGAAGGGCGTCAACGACTCGTCATTCATACCCTACTCCATACGCAAGGCGCACGGACTCACCACCATCGACAACAAGGTGGCTATCTACTCCTACTACTTCCACCGACTGCTGCAGCGCGCCGGCGACATCACCATCGCCTACAACAACTCTACCGACAACGGACACACCGGCGAGATGAGCCGCTTCATGCTGCAGCTGCTCGTGGAGAGCGGACAGAAGATAGACCACTACAGTCTGACGGCGAAGAACCAGCCGACGCCTCTGATGCCGAAAGCCATAGAGAAGGACGAGACTGCCCTCAGCAAGCTCGAGGAGATGAGCCGCCTCTCGCCATCGGCTATCAACACGTACATACGCTGCAAACTGGCGTTCTACTACCAGTACATAGCACACATAAAGGAGCCTGACAGCGACCCCGAGACTATCGACAACCGCATGTTCGGCAATATCTTCCACCGCGCAGCTTACCTTATATATAAAGACATCACCGACCATAGTCCGGTTATTGAGAAGGCTCACATACAGGCCTATCTCAGCAACCGCAAACTGCTGGCAAGTGTCGTAGACCGCGCCTTCGAGGAGGAGGAATGCAAGACCAACAACGGACTGCAGATTATCAACCGCGAGGTGATAATAGAGTATGTCACCAAGCTGCTGAAGATAGACCAGCAGCTCTGCCCGTTCAGCATCCTGGCTATGGAGGAAGAAGCGAAGGTGTACACGCAGTTGTCGTTCACCATCCCCTCAGGGGGTGCACTTAAAGAGGGTGCACTTGTCTCAAGTGCACCAACCAAGCAGTACAACCTAACCATCGGCGGCATCATCGACCGACTTGACGCCGTCACCGACAAGCAGACCGGCAAGCGCCGCATACGCGTAGTCGACTACAAGACTGGCAACAAGCCGTCGAGCGCGATAAAGAGCATCGAGGAGGTGTTCGATCCGAAGAACATCGCCAGCAAGCACTCCAACTACTTCCTGCAGGCGATACTCTACTCGCTCATCGTGAGCCGTTCTAAGGAGTGGAACGCCGCTAACGATGCCGTCAGCCCCGCGCTGCTCTTCATAAAGCAAGCCACAACCAACGACTACGACCCGACGCTCTGCATCGACAAACACCCGATAAGCGACGTAACGGTCTACGAGGAGGAGTTCCTCACAAAACTGAAGGAGACCGTAGCCGACATGTATTCCCCCGACGCCGCCTTCACGCCCACTGACGACAGAAAGAAGTGCGAGCTTTGCCCCTATAGAATGTTGTGCGGACTATAGTAACTCTTTTGCAAAAGTCATCGTCACCCGTACGCAATCCGATCGGACGGCGAACGCAACCCGATCGGGCGGCGAACGCAATCCGATCGGACGGCGGACGCGAGCGGGAAGTATAACACGAACCGAATACAACCTGTTTAGGGTTTGTAATGGCAGAAGATAAACAACTAAAATATGTTAAAGTAAAATTTGTAAGCATCTGATATGTCTATTACTAACCTTTAGGTAACAGAGGCAAGAAAAAGTGCCTACTTGTATAATTCGCTGTATGTCATTAACTTTGCAACGCAATTTCGCAAAAAATCAAAAGACAACAGTAAATCATGAAGAATTATGCAATCAAGAACCTAAATGGTTGGCAAAACGTGGAAGGCAAGATTTTCCTTGGTCAGGAACTCGGTATGATAGGTGCGGAAGCTTCGTTGCAACGCATTGCTGCTGGCGAAGACGCCCCTTTCCTCCATTCGCACAAGACCCACGAAGAGCTTTATGTGATAATCTCCGGCAAGGGCGAATATGAAGTGGACGGCGAGAAAACAGCCGTAAGCGAAGGGTCTATCATCCGTGTGGCACCTGCAGGAGTACGTGCATTGCGCAACAATTCTGACAAAGATTTGGTAATGATGTGCATTCAGTACGAGGCAAAGCCTATCACCAGTTTCATGGACGATGCAAACATCTTCCCATTGAACAAATAATGAACGAGAAAAAAGAACAGAACAACAAAGAAATAAGAGACGCTTTATTCATCAATTGCCCTATCCGCAACGTCCTTGCGCGTGTAGGCGACAAATGGTCGCTCCTTGTGCTGTACAACCTGCAGCACAAGGAGCCTGTGCGGTTTAAGGAACTGCAACGCCAGATTCCCGACATATCGCAAAAGTCTCTAACACAGACGCTCCGCACCCTTGAAGAGGACGGATTCGTAAGCCGTGAAGTCTTCCCGGAAATTCCCCCACGTGTGGAATACAGCCTAACACCACGCGCCCTCTCCTTCCTGCCACTCGTGGAAAACATCATCAACTGGGCCAAGGAGAACATGGAAGAGATAATGGCAGACAGAGCGAAGAACAGATGTTAAATAAGATAATTCTTGTTAAACGAATCATATCTTACCTCTCATGTTTATACCTTTGCGAACAATTTGATAATCCAAAGGATAACATTGTTTAATAAAAAAGAGAAAAACATGAGAGAAGATACAGAAAAATCGGTAGTCTGCAACCATCATCGAATAAGCTTCTTGGGATTGCTCGTCACTTTAGGCATCGTGTTTGGCGACATCGGAACATCACCACTCTATGTGATGAAGGCCATCCTGCACACAGGCGAGACCATCAACGAGAGCACCATACTGGGCGCATTATCCTGCATCATCTGGACACTCACCCTACAGACCACCATCAAATACGTATGCGTGGCTCTGCGAGCCG
>ERZ1026886.824-NODE-824-length-15131-cov-57.562749_pt1 | contig 15131 bp, 10 predicted proteins | sample MGYA00380173_ERZ1026886 | MGnify/ENA primary metagenome ERZ1026886 (study PRJEB33269, sample SAMEA4719809) | human gut metagenome | biome: human-associated habitat; feature: organic feature; material: feces | place: Cameroon | collected 2013-10 ... | reverse complement strand
GTAAAACATATGTTCTACAGTAATGTAGGACGATAATAATTTACGTATGAAAAATTGTACTAAGTTATTTTTTACTCATTACCGGGTAGTTTTTTTTTAAAACTTAATTAATCTTGATGTTTCAACAAATTCTTGTATCTCGTATTCTTCCATTGCAGGAGTCTATCATATAGTTTTCGTTTAAAAATTCTATTCATTTTATTTTCTATTGTTTACGAAAGCTTTAACTTCTTGATTTTATGCCTTTTGGCGGTGCAAAAATTCAAAAATATTAGAAATATACGCAAATCTTTTTAGTGAAAATATTAGAAAATACGCAAATCTTTTTGGTGGAAATATTAGAAAATACGCAATTTCTCAATAATATTATAGCAGTTTTTAAGAAGAAGGTGTGATGTGAACCCTAGGCTCCAAGACTTTTGTATATACAGCGTGTTATAAAGGTAAACGAAATGAATATCAAGGTTTTAGATATAGGTTTTTAGTAGTAGAAAACTAGTTTTTTGAGACCATGCCTTCACATCACAGCCTTGCCTTCACAAAAACAAGGGGCGTATCTTAGTCACTGAGGATTCTATCTTAGTCACTGAGATTTCTATCTTAGTCACTGGGAGATTTATCTTAGTCATTTCTGAGCTCAAAACAATTTTTTTCGATTATCTTCGCGAATCTTCGCGAAAGTTCAGAGTGAGTCGAAAAAAAGCCGTATCTTTGCACCGTAATTCAGAAGGAGATGCATCAACACGAGTTACAAGAACTAAATAAAATAACAATTTTAAAGCGAAAGGAAAAAATATGATCCAGATAGTATTGAAACAGAACAAGAACAAGGACAAGAAGGGTGCTGAAGGCGAATATATTTTTGCTAAATTATCTATCACCCATCACGATTTCCAAGAAGAAACCGGATAAGTTATTGATAGACAAGAAGCAACATGAGTGACAGATACGAAATAGGCTTCGTTTGCCATTGAAATAGGCTTCGTTTGCCATTGAAGTAAGCTTCATTTGCCATTGAAGTAAGCTTCATTTGCCATTGAAGTAAGCCTCAGTTCAAACTGGTTTAAGGCTTAAACAAAGTTTACGTGTAGCTCTATTAAAGTTTACTTGAGCCTCATTCCAAATTCAAATGAAGCCCAGTTCGATTTCTTTCTGATAATTCAATGAATCGGAAGAAGTAAGAAGACGCCTATGTTGACGATGCTTACAACTATGGGCATCAAAAAGGGAACACATAGCGACATTATCCAAAACGAAATAACGCTAAGTGACCTTTTTGAATAGTCCCTCATCTCCATATTTCGTCTCCATCGCAATTGGGGTTGTAGATTCAGGTAAAGTTTTCCAATGCTCTTGTTGCCCGTAAACCATTGGGATGCCTTTTTCTTCTTAAAAAGCTTGGTATCTAAAAAAATAGTTGTATCTTTGCACAAAGAAAGGAAATAAGATATGGAAAAAGTTAAGGAAGTACCATACGGAGTGGCAGATTTCGTCACGGTGATGGAGCAGAATTTGTATTATGTCGATAAGACGATGTTTATACCCGAGTTGGAGAAGCAGCCCCGTAACCTCTTCTTCATCCGTCCTCGTCGCTTTGGCAAGAGCATATTTTTGAGTATGCTCCACTCTTACTATGACTGTAACCAAAGTGCTAAGTTTCAATCACTTTTTGGAAAGCTCTGGATAGGACAGCATCCTACGGAGTTGCAGGGCAAGTATCAGGTGCTTTTTCTCGACTTCTCGCAGGTAAGTGGTAATATCGATTCACTGGAACGCAACTTCGACTTCTATTGTTCCGTGAAACTGGATGGTTTCATGCGCCGCTATGGCGAGTCTTATTCCGAGGAGACGAGAGAGAAGGTGCGCAAGGCGGAGTATGCCATGGATAAGTTGGCTTTTATTCATGATGAGGCTGAACAGAAGGGTTTTTCTCTTTATCTGATAGTAGATGAATATGATAACTTTACCAATGTGGTGCTCAATGAGCATGGCGAGAAAGTGTATCATGCCATTACTCATGCAGATGGTTTCTATCGTGATGTCTTCAAAAAATTCAAGGGCAACTTCGAACGCATTTTTATGATGGGTGTCAGTCCTGTTACGCTCGATGATGTAACCAGTGGTTTCAACATAGGATGGAATATCTCTATCAAACCAGAATTTGACGAGATGCTGGGATTCTCTACTGCCGATGTCATCGAGATGTTTACCTATTATAAAAATCATGGCTGTATCCCGGCTGATAGTGATATCAACGCTATCGTCAACGATATGAAGCCTTGGTATGATAACTATTGCTTTGCAAAAGAAGCATTGAATAAGAGTATCAGAATGTTTAATTGTGATATGGTACTTTACTATCTTCGCAATTATATGGATTACGGACGTTCTCCTCAGCAGATGATCGACCCGAATACCAAGACCGATTATGGCAAGATGAAGAAACTGTTGCAGTTTGATAAACTGGATGGTGAGCGAAAAGGTATTATTCGCAAGATTGCTGAGGAAGGACAGATTTCGGCACAACTCTATGAGTCATTCTCTGCTTACCAGATACCGAAGGCTGAAATCTTCCCGAGTCTGCTTTTCTATTATGGCATGCTGACCATCAAGGGCACACGTGGCTCCAAACTGGTATTAGGGATTCCTAACAATAATGTCCGCAAGCAATATTATGGTTATCTGGAGGAAGAATATCAGGCAAAAGCGTATGTGAATACCAACCAGCTGACGGATTATTATTACGATATGGCGTATGATGGCAAGTGGGAAGAAGGCCTGCGCTTTATGGCTGATGCCTATGCCAAGGTATCCTCTATACGTGATGGAATCGAGGCGGAACGAAACCTGCAGGGGTTCTTCATGGCGTATCTGAATCTGAACGATTATTATTATACTGCCCCAGAGTTGGAACTGAATCACGGCTATTGCGACTTCTTCCTTTTGCCGGATTTGACCCATTATGCCACCAAGCATAGCTATATTCTGGAACTCAAGGTGCTACCCAAGAAGGATTTCGAGGCGAAGGCTGAGGAACAGTGGCAGCAGGCGGTGGAGCAAATCAGGAAATATGCTGAAGCTCCTAGGGTAGAAGCTCTACGCCAGGGAACCACACTGCATAAGATTATCATGCAGTTTGAAGGATGGAACCTGAAACGAATGGAGGAGATTAATTAATGACTTTGGCTTGAAAAGTTATATCAGAAATATTCAAAGTAAACAAGAAAGGCTCGCAAGAAACAAAAACTTCTTGCGAGCCTTTTCTATCAAATATTAATTCTCTTTTCAAACAATATTCTTCCTTATACTTCATCCATCCGCTTCAACTTCCAGCCATCAAACTGCATGATGATTTTATGCAGCTGTGTGCCTTGGCGAAAAACCTCCACTCTTGGAGCCTCGGCATAGCGATAGATCTGAGTCTTGGCATCCTGCCATTGTTTCTCTATCCTTGCCTCATAATGCTTTTCGTCTTCGCCCTTATCTCTTTTCGGAACAAGCTTCAACTCTATGATGTAGCTATGCTTCGTTGGATAGTGTGTGAGGTCGGGCAAAAGGAAGAAGTCGCAATAGCCATGGTTCAACTCCAGTTCTGGCGCAGTATAATAGTATGAATTTAAACTGAGATAAGCCATGAAGAAACCTTGCAGATTGCGCTCAGCCTCAATACCATCACGAATAGACGACACCTTGCCGTAAGCATCAGCCATATATTCCAACGCCTCACGCCACTTGCCATAAAAAGCCATATAGGTGTACATTGTGACAAGATTACTTATGTTAATATGTCGCACATTCTGATACTCATCCAGCAAGAAGCCATAATATTGCTTGCGCACATTGTTGTTTGGAATACCAAGAATGAGCTGGCTTCCCAAAATGCCCTTGATGGTTAGCATGCCATAATAGAACAACAGACTAGGAAAATATTCTGGGTCTGTAATCTTATGAGCCGGAAATGTCTCGTAAAGCGAAGCCACGAGTTCTCCAGCCTCAGCCACCATGCGGATTACTCCCTTGCGGTCGCCATCCATCTTGTCTAGCTGAAGGAGCTTCTTCATCTTGTTATAGTCGGTCTTGGTATTCGGGTCTATCATCTCCTCAGGTGCCTCCCCTCTACTCATATAATTGCGCAGATAGTAAATCACCATATCACAATTGAATACCCTGCTTTGGGTTTCCAAGGCATTCTTAGAGAAGCAATAGTTATCATACCATGGCTTCATTTCCTTGACCACGGCATCCACATCGCAATCTTGGCGAATCTCCCCTGTGCTCTTATAATAATTGAAGAAGTTGCACACATCTTCGGTGGAGAAACCTAGCATCTGGTTAAACTCAGGCTTGGTGGAGATGTGCCAGCCGATGTTGAAACCACTCGTCACATCGTCCAATGTCACTGGACTGACACCCGTAATGAAAATTCTTTCAAACGAGCCCTTGAACTTTTTGAAAATATCTCGATAGAACCCCTCGGCATGCGTCATCGCCCAATATACTTTCTCGCCCTGCTCATTGAGCACAGTATTGGTGAAGTTGTCGTATTCATCGATGATAAGATAAAGGGGATACTCCTTGACTTTTGCCTCACTCTGTATCAAAGCTAACTTGCCTCCAGCATCCTGGGTGGCATTTACTTTCCGCCTCAGCTCATCAGAATAAAATTCTGCATAATCACGCACGAAGCCATCCAATTGTACACCCATATAGAAATTGAACTTCTCCTCTAGGTTGTCGATATTACCGCCCACCTGAGAGAAGTCGAGGTGCATCACCTGATAACGACCTTGCAAAGGCGTAGGATGCTTGCCTATCCAAAGATTGCCAAACCATTGCTGGAACTTATGCTTGGTACGAATATCGTAATAGGCATGGAGCATGCCCAGAAAGATGCTCTTTCCAAAACGACGAGGTCGGATGAAGATGAGGTAACGTGCCTGCTTCTCCAACTCTGGGATATACATGGTCTTATCCACGTAGTATATGTTTTGTTCCACCATCGTCTGGAAATCAGACACGCCGTATGGAACCTCCTTTATATTCTGTACCATAGCTAAATTCTATTGATTTCTTCACTGACTTTATTTATGCGTCATAATGTCGAGCACCATATCATCGGTGGTTCTCATCGCATCGGCACCGATGGAGGTGAGGTTGCGGATGCACTTATCCACATCATCATCCACGATACCCTCGGCAGATGTTACGCACTTGCCTTCCATCGAAAGAAGGGAAGAAAGCAGGGCGGTGCTCACACCCGAAGAAATCTTCAGGGCACAGCTTGGCTTGGCACCATCGCAAATCATACCGGTGAGGTTTGCCACCATGTTCTTCACCGAATTGCAGATGCGGGTATAATCGCCACCCATCAGATAGGTGATACCGCAACTGCTACCCGTGCTGGCTACCACACAACCGCAAAGCGCTGAAAGCTTGCCCAGACTCTGCTTGATGTAGATAGCCGTTAAGTGACTGAGCATCAGGGCACGAATCATCTCTTCCTCGGTATTCTCATTCTCCATGGCATAAACCACCACAGGGTTGGTGGCACAGATGCCCTGGTTGCCACTGCCACTGTTGCTCATCACCGGAATCATGGCGCCACCCATACGGGCATCGCAGGCAGAAGCGGTGCGGGAGATGATGTGCGAGAAGATGTTGTTGCCAAAGATGCCATGACTCAAAGGACGGTCCATCGTCTTGCCCAAGCAATGACCATAGTTGCCCTTGATAGACTCCTCGGCAGCCTTCATATTATATTCCTTGGTCTTGAGGATGAAAGAGATTTCATCAAGCGGAGCGGTGGTAGCAAACTCATAGACCATCGGGAAATTGAGCTGGATATCATCATCAGCCTCATTACCCTTCGCTCCACCACGCTTATCGAAGACCACATCGCCATTGCGCTCCACATACACGAAGTTGGTATGAGAACCGGAGATGATGGCTGTGGCCTGTGCATCATCTGCATAGCAGCTCACCTCGATATAGAGTTTATCCACATCTCCCTGCTTCAGCTTGATGTTGATGTCGGCATTCTTGATGAATTGCTTACCCTTCTCCAAGCTGTCGGGAGTCAAATCCTTGAGCACCTCGAGTTCATACTCAGGCTTTCCGATGAGAGCACCCAGCGATACGGCGATAGGCAAGCCTATCATACCTGTGCCTGGAATACCCACACCCATCGCATTCTTGAGCATATTAGGACTCAGGAGCACCTGGATTCGCTCAGGACGCTTGCCCAGAGTGGTGGCTGCCTGGGCTGTACAGAGAGCCACCGCCATCGGTTCGGTACAACCAATGGCAGGCACTACTTCCTTGTTGACGAGCGCGATGATGCGCTCACGCTTATTTTTCTCTAACATAATATATTATAGGTTTAGTCTTCCAACTGGAACAATGGATCGTCAGGAGTCAACATGGTTGGCTTCTGATCGAATTCCTTCAAGAGCTTCTCTGAAGCATACTTCTTGTTCACTACCAGGCGGAACATGTACTCGTTGAACCAATCGTTGGTCATGATGAAACAGCCGCTGAAGCCATTGTCAGCACCCCAACTGTTCTCCACCTTCCACTTCACAGGCTTGCCATTGGCATCGAGATCCACGGCACTCAGGGTCATGGCATGGGTAGAACCGCTCTCGAAAGTAGCGATGCGATCAGCCTTGTTCATTGGGAAAGATGTGTTGAAGAGGCTGGCATAATCGAAGTTGTCGAGTGCCAGATAGCCACGCTTTCTGTCGAGCTGCTTGCCCACATCGTAGCTTGAATACATCTTATGACCATCCTTCAGAGAGGCAATGGCGAGCTGGGCAATCTCCTCCATAGGCAGATTCAGATACTTCCAGTTGTGGCCATCGTAGGTGTGGCGGTCGTACTCCACCTCGTAGGTCTTGTGGTATGGGCGGCGTGGGTCGTTCATCACCATCAGGAAGGTGCCGTTCAGGTCCTTGCCCACAGTCTCCTCATAGAAACTCTTAGGGGTATATTTCTTAGCCTCGCCCACCTGCTTGCCGTCCTTGTCGCGGAAAGCATAGGTAAACTCTTTCACCGGCTCACCCAGGGTAAGGCTGAGCATGTGATAAACCTGAGCGAGCATTTCACCCTTACGAGCCTGAATAGCAGCTGGTTTCTTGCCCTGTGAAACCATTTTGCGAAGTTCCAATCCATATTCACGCAGCTTACTGCTGATGAGGCGGCTCATCTTTGATGTATTGTTGCTTGAGAATGTCTCTGGCTGGGCGCTCATTGGCACCAGGCCATACTTGCTTGCCAGGTCGGCAACACCGCAGAAGGTACCACCATCGTTGAGCGGGTTCTTGAAGAAGAACTGCACCTGAGGGTCTTCGATGCTCTTCTTGCCCAGGTCGATGACACCCTGGAGCATGAGGTTGGCCTTCTCCAGCTGGTCGTAGAAGAAGAGATAATCCTGCGAATACTCCACCACTCTGCCCTGCTTGTCGTTGAGTGCGAAGTTAGAACGGAGCACATTGAAGCCGCTGAACATCCAGCAGCGGCCGGAACTCTTCTGGTTGTGGATGCTCTGCGCTGGCGTCTCGATGCTGAAATGTGTATCAACAGGAGCCTCGTTGGCATGGTTCTTTACCAAATCATCGATGTTGTTGGCAGCAATGGCATTGAAGAGTGCCTTGTTGGCAGCACCGCCATTCTGGCTCTTCGCCATCTGCTGAATCATAGATTCACTGATGCCGCCACCCTTGGTCTGCGCCATCATAGATAAGGAAGCCATCATCAAGGCTCCCGCAAATAATAGGTTCTTTTTCATTGTCATATCTCAATTTTTGGGGCAAAATTACGAAGAAAAAACGGAAAAAGCGAAAATATCACAATAAAAATGTTATTTATTAAAAAAAAGCATTACCTTTGCATGTACAAATAACAAGGAAATATGGACAAAAGTAAGTTTAGTCTATTAAGTAACATTAAATACCCTGAGGATTTGCGCAAGCTGAGCATCGACCAGTTGCCACAAGTATGCAAAGAATTGAGAGAAGACATCATCGACGAGGTTGCCGTAAACCCCGGCCATTTTGCCTCCTCGCTTGGCGTGGTTGAAATCACTGTAGCACTCCACTACGTATATAACACTCCGAACGACCGAATCGTATGGGATGTGGGCCATCAGGCATACGGACATAAGATTCTAACCGGAAGACGTGACGTATTCTGTACCAACAGAAAACTTCACGGCATTCGTCCGTTCCCTACTCCGCTGGAGAGCGAATACGATACCTTTGCCTGCGGACATGCCAGCAACTCGATTTCTGCGGCACTCGGCATGGCGGTGGCAGCACGCGAACTGGGACAATCCAACCGCAACGTGGTGGCGGTAATCGGCGATGGCGCCATGAGTGGCGGCCTGGCCTTCGAGGGCTTGAACAATGTATCAAGCACTCCTAACGACATGCTCATCATCCTGAACGACAATGACATGAGCATCGACCGAGCCGTGGGAGGCATGGAGAAGTATCTCCTAAACCTCGACACCAACGAAACCTACAACAAGCTCCGCTTCAAGGCATCGCAGTGGCTCCACTCCAAGGGCTATCTCAACGACGACCGCAAGAAGGGCATCATCCGCCTGAACAATGCGCTGAAATCGGCTTTGAGCCATCAGCAGAACATTTTCGAGGGAATGAATATCCGATACTTCGGTCCGTTCGACGGTCATGATGTCAAGGAGGTGGTAAGATTGCTGCAACAGCTCAAGAAAATGAAAGGTCCTAAGCTGCTGCATCTGCATACCACCAAGGGCAAGGGTTACAAACCAGCCGAGAAGAGTGCAACCATCTGGCATGCACCGGGCAAATTCGACCCGGAAACGGGTGAGCGTCTCATCGCAGACACCAGCAACAAGCCGCCTAAATACCAGGATGTATTTGGAGAAACCCTCCTGGAGCTTGCCCAGCAGAACCCGAAGATAGTAGGTGTGACACCAGCCATGCCTACAGGATGCTCTATGAACATCATGATGAAGGCGATGCCACGCCGCACCTTTGACGTGGGTATCGCCGAGGGACATGCCGTAACCTTCTCGGGAGGTATGGCGAAAGATGGACTCATTCCGTTCTGCAACATCTACAGCTCGTTTGCACAGCGTGCCTACGATAACATCATCCACGATATGGCGCTGCTCAACCTGCCTGTGGTACTCTGCCTAGACCGTGCCGGACTGGTGGGAGAAGATGGTCCTACCCATCATGGTGCTTTCGATATGGCGGCTCTGCGCCCTATTCCTCACCTCACCATCGCTTCGCCGATGAACGAGCATGAGCTACGCAACCTGATGTATTCGGCACAGTTGCCTAACCAGGGCAGCTACGTAATCCGCTATCCCCGTGGCAACGGCGTGCTGGTGGATTGGAGAAACCCGATGGAGGAAATCAAGACGGGAACCGGAAGAAAGCTGAAGGATGGCGACGACATCGCCGTGCTCACCATCGGTCCTATCGGAAACGATGCAGCCAAGGCTATCGCCGAACTGGAAGCGGAAGGCAAGCCTCTGAGCATCGCCCACTACGACATGCGATTCCTGAAGCCGCTCGACAATAGCCTCCTCGAAGAGGTGGGCAAGAAGTTCAAGCACATCGTCACCATAGAGGATGGAGTAAGAAACGGAGGCCTGGGATCTGCCGTTCTGGAATGGATGAGCGACCATGGCTACCAGCCAACCATCACAAGAATGGGACTGCCAGACGACTTTGTGGAGCATGGCACCGTGAGCCAGCTCAGAGAAATCGTGCATCTTGACAACAACAGCATCAAAGAAACCCTGAAAGCTGTAAGCAGAAGCTAGAAGGCTGTAAGCAAAACGTTAAGATTTGCATACTCTATATACATTATATTATATATACATTATCATATTATAATAGGAAATGAAAATAATCATAGCTGGCGCTCACGCCATCGGAACCCACCTGGCACGACTCCTGTCGCGCAGCAGGGAAGAGATTACGCTCATTGATGAAAGCGAGGAGCGATTGGCCAGCATAGGATCAGACTGCGACCTGCTCACCATGCTGGGCAAGCCTACCAGTCTGAGTACTCTGCGAGATGCCGGAGTTGCCGACGCCGACCTGTTCATCGCCGTCACTCCCATCGAAAGCATGAACATCACGGCAAGCATCCTTGCCAAGAACCTGGGTGCCAAGCGCACCGTGGCACGTGTGGATAACCCCGAATACATGGAACCGCAGGCACAGGAGTTCTTCAAGCAACTGGGCATCAGCAAACTGATTTACCCGGAAATGCTGGCTGCCGTGGATATCAACAACGGATTGAAGATGAGTTGGGTGCGCCAGCGCTGGGATGTGCACGACGGAGCCCTCGTGATGCTCGGCATCAAACTGCGTGAGGGCTGCGAGATTCTCAACGAACCGCTCAAGAACATCAGCGGTCCTAACGACCCCTACCATGTGGTAGCCATCAAGCGAGGCAGCGATACCATCATCCCTGGCGGTAACGACGAGCTGAAGCTCTACGACCTCGCCTACTTCATGACCACCCGCAACTACATTCCCTACATCCGCAAGATTGTAGGTAAGGAACACTATGTGGATGTAAAGAACGTGATGATCATGGGTGGCGGCCGCACAGCCGTGAGAGCCGTGAAGAAGATGCCGGAATACATGGAGTGCAAGATTATAGAGATGAGCGAGGAGCGCTGCGAGTATCTCAACGATACCCTCGACGATACCCACACCCTCATCATCCATGGCGACGGTCGAGACATTCCGCTGCTTACGGAAGAAGGAATCAGAAGCACCCAGGCCTTCGTGGCGCTGACCGGAAATGCCGAGACCAACATCCTGGCCTGTCTTACAGCCAAACGAATGGGTGTGCGCAAAACCGTGGCGGCAGTAGAGAATGTTGATTATGTAAGCATGGCCGAGAGCCTGGATATCGGTACCATCATCAACAAGAAGATGATTGCCGCCAGCTACATCTACCAGATGATGCTCGATGCCGACGTGATGAACGTGAGATTCCTGATGAGTGCCAATGCCGATGTGGCTGAGTTCATAGCCAAAGAAGGTTCGAAGGTAACCCAGAAACCGGTGAAGGAACTCGGCATGCCTATCGGTGTAACCATCGGTGGACTGGTTCGCGGTGAAGAAGGAATGCTCGTTTCGGGTAATACCCAGATAGAACCGGGCGACTCGGTGATGGTGTTCTGCCACAACATCAACATGAAAAAGATAGAGAAGTATTTTATATGATAAAGAGAAGCATTTTATATGATAAATAGCAAACTGATATATAAGATATTGGGGCAACTGCTTTTCATAGAGGCTTTTCTGCTCTTTATCTCTCTGCTGGTAGCCTATTACTATCAGCAGGAAGATGTCTTCGCCTTCGTGATATCAACACTCGCTACCATAGGAGGCGGACTCATCCTGAAATGGAGGGGCCATGGAGCCGACAACTCGATGTCGCGCCGGGATGCCTATCTCGTGGTGTCGCTATCCTGGATTATCTTCAGTCTCTTCGGCACCCTGCCCTTCATGATAAGCGGCTACATCAGCAACTTTACGGATGCCTACTTCGAAACGATGTCGGGATTCACCACCACGGGTGCCACCATCCTGGATGATGTGGAATGCTTCCCGCACGGCTTGCTCTTCTGGCGATCGCTCACCCAGTGGATAGGCGGTTTGGGAATCGTATTCTTCACCATCGCCCTGCTGCCGTCGCTCGTAGGCGGACAGACCAAGGTGTTTGCAGCCGAGGCTACGGGTCCTATCAAGACCAAGCTGCATCCCCGACTCTCCACTTCGGCAAAATGGATATGGAGTATCTATCTGGTGCTCACCATCGCCTGCATCGTATCCTACTATGTAGCAGGAATGAACCTCTTCGACAGTTTCAACTATGCAATGACCACGACGGCTACGGGTGGTTTCTCTACCCACAACAGCAGTACCTCGTTCTTCCATTCGCCGGCACTGGAATACATCTGTACGTTCTTCTGCTTTCTCTCGGGAGTGAACTTCACCCTGCTTTATGCAGCAGTCATCAAGTTCAAGATTAAAGACCTGTTCAAGAACTCGGAGTTCAAGTTCTATGCATTCCTGGTTTCGGCATTCACCGCCTTCATTATGGTAGAGCTGATGGCGATGCGCAACTACGATATGGAACATGCCTTCCGCAGCGCCGTCTTCCAGGTGGTTTCTTTCATCACCACCACGGGATTGTTTAACGACGATGCCGCCGTGTGGCCTCACGTTACCTGGGTGGTATTGGCAGCCTGCATGTTCTTCGGAGCCTGCTCGGGCAGTACGAGTGGAGGTTTGAAGTGTATCCGTGGCGTGATGCTGGTGAGAATGGTGAAGAATGAGTTCCGACAGATTCTGCACCCTAACGCCGTGCTGCCGCTGAAGATTGATGGTGTCAACGTGCCGATGCAGAAGCGGGTAACGCTGCTCGCCTTCCTCACCACGTATCTCATCATCTGCCTGGTCATCTCCTTCACGATGATAGCCATGGGCATCGACAACACCAATGCCATCACCATCACCCTGAGCTGTGTGGGCAATGTGGGACCTACCTTGGGTACAGAGATAGGACCTACGATGTCGTGGAGCGAACTGCCTGATGTGGCAAAATGGTTCTGCTCGCTGATGATGCTCATCGGACGTCTGGAAATATTCAGCGTACTGGTGATCTTCACCCCTGCCTTCTGGAGAGAAAACTAGTTTCCGCAGGAGGCAGATATAGAAATTCCTAGACAACAAAATATTTTATCAACTAATTCAATAAAGTTATGAAACCATTAAAATTTGAACCACTATTGAAGTCCACCATTTGGGGTGGCAACAAGATTATCGCTTTCAAGCATCTTGACGTGAAGCAAGAGAAAGTAGGTGAGAGCTGGGAAATTTCTGGAGTTCCTGGCAACGAGAGCATCGTAGCTGATGGCGAAATGAAGGGCAAGAAACTCAATGAGGTTGTTGCCGAGTTGAAGGACAGTTTCCTTGGAACCGAAAACTACAAGCGTTTTGGCAATGAGTTCCCGCTGCTCATCAAGTTTATCGACGCCAACACCGACCTTTCTATCCAGGTGCATCCTAACGATGAGATTGCCCAGAAGCAAGGTAAGGAGCGCGGTAAGACAGAGATGTGGTATGCGCTGCCAAGCGAGCCGGATGCCAAGCTCTACAACGGCTTGAAGATGCAGATTACTCCTGAGCAGTACAAGGAGATGGTAGAGAATGATACCATCACCGATGCCCTGGCTCAGTATAACGTGAAGGAAGACGACTGCTTCTTTATCCCTGCCGGCAGAATCCACGCCATCGGAACAGGCTGTTTCGTTGCCGAGATTCAGCAGACCAGCGATGTTACCTATCGCATCTACGACTTCAAGCGCAAGGACAAGGATGGCAACTATCGCCAGCTCCACACCAAGGAGGCTGCCGAGTGCATCGACTACACCGTATTGCCAGACTATCGCCAGCACTACACTCCTGCCAAGAACCAGGGTGTAAGCATGGTACAGTGCCCTTACTTCACCACAGCCGTTTATGATCTCGATGAGCCAATGACCCTGGATTATTCAGAGTTGGACAGCTTCGTGATTCTGATTGGCTTGAAGGGTGAGGCTAAGATTACCGACAACGAGGGTAACGAGATTACGCTCCAGGGCGGCGAGAGCATCGTAGTTCCTGCCTCTACCCAGACATTGAAGGTAGAAGGAACCTTGAAGTTCCTGGAGACATACGTATAAAAATGACAAGAAATAAAAAGGCTCGCAAGGCAATGAGACTTGCGAGCCTTAGTTTCTAATCCTAGAAGAAAACTTCGTTCATAAGCTTTGAACCTATGTTCAAAGGCTTTGAATATAAGTTCAAAGGCTCTGAACTTAAGTTCAAAGCTTATGAACATAACTTTCAACACGGAAAAGATACATTTTACTTGGATATAAGCAAATCATTTTTCCAAGAATCTTTCCACATCCGCCTGAATCTTCTGGAATTCCGGAGAGAACTGGTAAAAGGTGTTCTTCTTCATCATCATTTTCACCTTGCCCAGACTGTTCTCATAGCATGCCATCTCGGTGCGTGCCTGCTCGGAATGAACCGCCCTGTCACGGATTTCATTCTCCCTTACATTGCGCAGAGTATCGCAGACACTCTGAACCAGCGGACTCACCACCAGGTCGAAAAGATGATGACCTTGTATATACAGATAGGCATTATGTTCGTTCACCCCCAAGGCATTCAGATACTGAATCATATCCGGAAGCTCATCCTTGAACTTCTTGAAGCGGCGCTCCAGCTGGAATAGCTTCGCCCTTACCTTCTTGGCGAGATAATTGATGGCCTGCTGAGGGTCCTGGATTCTTACAGATGGCAATACGATGACCTTGTCGAACTCCGCCATGTCAAAATGCATCGACATCTTGCGATGACGGATATAGAAGAGAAGATGCCACACGAAGAGCGGCCATATTGTACGGGAATACGCCTCCATGAATCTTTCGAAATCGAAGATATGGGTATCGTTCAGCGTCACCATCACGCAGGTTTCGTGCAAACCCTTGGCGTAACACTGGAAATTCTCGATGGCATAAGCGTAGGTATGGAAGATATAGGGACTCTCCAGCATCTGCTGGGAAGCCTCGGTGGTGCCCTGACGCAGATAGTCATAGTCGGCATCCACACAGGCTATCATATCCTTGCCCACCCCCTTGAGCATATTTCCGATAGCAGCCTTCTTGCCACGGTCGAGATGGTTATCGCGGGTAGGCAACATGATTTCGAAATAGCGCGTGTCATCCTCATACTTTCCCAATACCGAACGCCAGAAGAAGACATCATCGTAGCTCTCGACGTAAGCCACAATCTTGCGCCGAGCCTTCTTCGAGGTCATCCTGTTGGCTGCCTCGAAGTAAAGCGAGTTGATGTTATCGGTTAAACGTTTAGCCATAATAGTTTTACTTAATCGTAATATCATCCACTTCCGTTACATGGTCCATCCAGCCATCCATGACCACGGCAGGACTGTGGGTGGTCATGATAATCTGGATGTTCGGATTCAGCTTCAGCACCAGACTGATGAGCTGCTTCTGCCACTCCAGGTGAAGACTGATTTCCGGTTCATCCATAAAG
>ERZ1026886.822-NODE-822-length-15156-cov-10.008874_pt1 | contig 15156 bp, 12 predicted proteins | sample MGYA00380173_ERZ1026886 | MGnify/ENA primary metagenome ERZ1026886 (study PRJEB33269, sample SAMEA4719809) | human gut metagenome | biome: human-associated habitat; feature: organic feature; material: feces | place: Cameroon | collected 2013-10 ... | reverse complement strand
CATACGAGATAGGAGTCCGTCTCGTGGGCTCGGAGATGTGTATAAGAGACAGCTGAATGACTTAAATGAAGGAAACATTCATAATATGAATATGAATAAAAACTTTCAGGTTCTATTTGAAACAGAAAAGTATATTAATGAAAATTGTCATATAATTAGTTTTGCTCAAAATTATGAAATTGAAGGATTTGGTTTTGAAGGGACTAACCATCCTGCTATGTGGGGGCATTATGCTGAAAATTCAGAAGGTGTTTGTATTGTTATTGACAAAGAGGCTTTTATAAGACAAAATGTTCAAATTTTCAATGACCATTTTTGGAAATTTGAAGATGTATCATATAGTTTTTTCAATACACCAAACGATAAAGATATAGATTATAAAGTAAATTCCGTGCAAGAATTTATCAAGCGTAATTGGAAAAAACTGTTTTTCTTAAAACATAGAGATTGGGCTAATGAAGATGAACATAGGCTATTTATAATGGGATATAATGGTAAATTTACTATAAAAGGATGCATAAAGTATATCGTTCTTGGAAGAAAATTCTTTTTAAATGACGCACGAATTAAAAAATTGATAGATATATTTGTGAATCCGCAATCTTGCTGCTATAAAATGTTCATACCGCATTCGTTTGCAACGATGTGCTATCATACTCATGGATATATGACTCATGAAATCGCTTTTAAGATACATAGTTTGATTAAACTCTATGCAAAAAGCGATGATAACTATAAGTTGTATAATACGTGGTTGCATGACAATTATAATTACGAATTGTAAATATAACTATTAATAATTAAATAAAGATGTATGAAGAATAGAATAATTACTATTGTTTGCCTCTGTTGGTTCTTTACTTTAGCTATATTTCCTCAAAGGATAGTATCTAAGCAAGAGGCTATTGATTATATTAAATCTTGTATAAATGAGACATGTATTAATTCTCCACAATTGTGGGCAAATGATATGTATCTCTATAAAATAGTATATGAGCAAAATGAAATTCATTATTATTTTTATATGGATGAGACTATTCTAGATTCGTTTGAGAAAAAAGTTCAGCATGCTAATGCTGGCATATCTTCAGATGATGCAAAAGAAGCATTTGCTTTATTTTGCAAAGGTATCGATTTAACTTATTTCTTTACAAACTTTAAAAGAGATGCGTTGTTTAAAAAAGCTATGCTGTTATCTAATTGTAAGGTTAAGGGATTGGTATTTAATAGTCAAAAGACAAAGATTCTGTTCTCCTATAGTTTCTGTCAAGCTGATATAATAAAGATGCAGGAGTTGTTAAGTAGAGGCAGTTACTCCTTTTGCTGTAAATTTTTTCAAAAACAATTTATCTTCTCAAAAGGTTTTTGGTTAAATAAAAACGCACCACTAAGGTTAGATGAAAATACTATTTTTTTAGGAGTAAGTGTTTTAAAGAACAAGGTTGTATATAATTACGAAATTTCTGACAATATTTTAGTACGATATGGACAAGAAGATTTAAAATGGTGGAAGACATTTAGCATTAATAGTATTGTTGATGAACTAAAAGGTTTAAATGCAAATATTGATGAAGAATGTTTGTTTTACGAAATGGCTAATATTTCTTTTAAAGTTGTTATTTGTGCTAAGAGGCATAAACAGCTAAATCGTATCATAGAATTCTCTTATCAAGACATCTTGAATTTTTCGAAAAATAGTATTAGGTAACTTTTTCGTATGGAGATTGCTCTTTTTGAATCAACATTGTTCGGTAAGTTGGTACAATTAATCGAATATTTGTTGGGGAGGAGTATTTTAAAGTTTTTTCTGATACGTTATACACAAATATTGCATTAACTTAAAAATAAGGTCAGAAGATAGAATCCAATCGTATTGAGTTGAAGAACGTTTTGAGTCCAAGAAGTATATACAGGTGCTTCAGACAACCTTTTGGGATGGGGTATTTTTGACCATGTAGATGTTGTCAGTCAAGTCGTTTTTCCAACCATAAAAGGTATACTTATAGATAAGATTGTCAATCTTATAAAAGCTGGTTACAATAACAAGCTAGTTTCATATTATTTGTAACATTATAGAATTTAAAATTATGATAGAATTCGAACTACAACAATACCTCCTCCGTGAGTACCCACAAGAAAATGCTCGCTGCGAATGGAAGGAATACAAGAATTTGAAGAACTCGTTCTGTGGGGACGAGAAGGATGATGTCATATCCTACGTGTCAGCTATTGCCAACATGGAGGGAGGACATCTTGTGATTGGCGTAAAGGATAAGACGCTTGAAATTGTCGGAACTGATATTTCGAGACTTACTTTCAATGGACAACCAGCTAACACGCAGTCGGCGACGTTCAAACTCACAGAACAATGCACTTATCTTTCATCAGAAGGTCTAAGCATCGAAGAATTTGTAACAGATGATACAAACAAGCGAGTATGGATAATACATATTCCAAAGCACTTGCCTCGTCGCCCTGTCCTTGCCCACAAGAAGGCATGGCAGCGGATAGAAGATTCTTTGGTTGAAATGACTAACGAAAGGATGAGTGTCATCCTCGAAGAGCCAATCTATACAGCAAGGGATTGGTCTGCAGAAATTGTACCTGATGCTACAATAGACGATTTGGATGAGGTTGCTATCGCCAAGGCTCGAATGATGTTCAAAAAAGTCCATAGCCGTATTCCTGCAGAAGAAGTGAATGCTTGGAATGTTCAAACTTTCTTGAGCAAGTGTGGATTAACGAGAAACGGAGGTATTACTCGGGCAGCTATCATTTTGTTGGGTAAATACGAATCCGCTTTCAAACTGCGTCCTGCTGTTGTACAGGTTACTTGGACACGGAGAGACAAGAACCAGGAAGTGGTTGACTACGAACACTTCACAGTTCCATTTATATTAACGGTGGACGAAATCCTCTCAAAGATAGAGAATCTGACATTGCGTGAAATGCCTGGAGGTACGCTTTTCCCCGACACGATGAAGCAGTATGACGACTATACCATCCGTGAGGCCCTTCATAATTGTATTGGCCATCAAGACTACACTCTTCAGCAACGCATCAATTTCGTGGAGAATCCAGGATATCTGTATTATTCCAATGCTGGCACATTCATTCCTGGCACTTTGGAGAATGTTTTGAGGAACGAAGAGCCTCAGACGCATTTCCGTAATGAATGCCTGTGTAGGGCTATGGTAGATTTCAACATGATTGATACTGTAAGCCGTGGTATCAAGAAAATGTTCAATGAGCAATGGTGCAGACATTTCCCTATGCCAGACTATGAGATTGACCAGATTAAGAAGAAAGTAGTTGTCCGCATTTACGGCAATGAAATCAACAAGCGATACACAGATTTGTTGAAGACAAACGACACTCTTTCTCTCTGGGATTGCATCTCGCTTGATGCAGTACAAAAAGGCAGAACCATTCATGAGGATATTGCGCAAGACTTGCTTAAACGTGGACTTATTGAAGGTGATGCTCCCCATTACAGCATATCTCTTAGCGTTGCCAAGAACACTCACCAACTACCTTCTTACACAAAAACAAAAGGATTGGATAAGGAGAGGTTACGCCAAATGGTTCTACAATATCTCAGCAATGCAGGAGACGAAGGTGCCAAGCGAGATAGTATATACGAATATCTCAAAGATGTGCTTCCGCAAAACAAGACAGAAGAACAACAACTACGACTATTGGGAGATTTGCTTAAGGCTATGAAATTGGAAAAGATGATAAAAACCGACGGTCGAAATTGGTATCTTTTGTAAAAATCCGTCGAAATTCGACGAAAAGCAATGTATTTTCGTCGAAAGACAAACTAATCCGTCGAAACTATAATAGTTACGTCGAATTTCGACGGAGACGGAGACGGATATGACGATTTGAAATATACCCCCAAAAAACTTAGTTGAAGCATAATTATTTTAGAACTAAAAATACAGAATATGTTATTAGGAAACAAGATAAGGTCTCTTAGAGACGAACAAGGAATATTGCAGCGTCAAGTAGCTGCATACTTAGAAATAGCAGCAAACAATTCATCTTCTGATACAAACAACGCAAGATTGAGGTCTTGCATACAATGGGAACATTATGGTATCATTTACGCTTGATGCCATAAAGTTTCTTTTGATTTACAGATACTTACAAAATACATACTGGTTCAAGCGTGGGATCCGCCTGTCGTCTGTTCCACTGAAAGAGGTCTTAGCATTGCCCGATACTGCAGAACAGACAATGTTAGAAGCCCACGCCGATATGATATACACTACCACATGGAGTAATTCTTTCTGCAAAAACACACTCATAAATTTTTCTTTACTTTTCCCTTACTGGAATTTCGATATTTTCAACTGATTTCTATTTGTGCGTGAATATGGAAAATATAAAGTAAAACACTAACAAACTGAGAATCAAATTGTTATATTTTCAATGCTTCTAATTAGATTTTATTATGTCCTCATGTCGTACGACATAAGACTTTATAGTTGTACGACTTGAGCACTCAAGTCGTACAACATGAGGGTGTATTGTCGTACAACATGAACATGTATAGTCGTACAACAATAGAATTTTATTTTGTGGAAAATGATAAAAAGAGGAAGCTACTTTTACAAAAATCCATATTTTCACTTACAGATTACCCAAAAGCAAGTAGGCAAAATCTGGGAATAAATAATGACAGGGAATAGCCTTTCTCTTTCATTTACCTTTGCATCATGCGAAGTTTGGAGCATCATAACTCACTCCTATCCTCTTCCTCCATCAAGTTCTTACAAGGTTTCTTCCTGCATCGATTCTGAGGAAGATAAAGAGAAGGATGGTAAAGCCCCAGAGCGATGAGCCTCCATAACTGAAGAACGGAAGCGGAATGCCGATAACAGGAGTAAGGCCCAATACCATACCGACATTAATAAACACGTGAAAGAGGAAGATACTGAGTACACTATAACCATATACTCGCCCAAACTTGAAGGGTTGTCGCTCGGCAAGAATAATCAGCCTGATGATCAAAGCCAAGAACAGCAGCAACACTCCTGCTGAACCTAAGAATCCTTCCTCCTCACCTACGGTACAGAAGATGAAATCGGTGTCCTGCTCGGGTACAAACTTCAGTTTGGTCTGTGTACCATTGAGGAAGCCCTTTCCCTGAAGACCTCCAGAACCTATCGCAATCTCACTCTGGTGCACATTATAACCCGCACCAGCCAAGTCTTCCTCCAGTCCGAGAAGCACATTGATACGCACACGCTGGTGAGGCTCCATCACATTGTTGAGCACATAGTCGGCAGAATAGAAGAAAGCCAAGGAGCCTAAGGCAAACATTGCTATGAAATAATAGTTTCTGATGCGCGAGGATAATCCCTGATAGAACAGAAACCCTATGAGCACGAAACTTACAATCAGCTGAACATAGGTCACATCGAAAGGAATGACATAAACGGAGAAGAGCATACATCCCAAAGTGATGCCGACTGTATAGAGAAGCATCTGTACCGTTTGCCGCCCATTGTGAATATAGTTGCTCACCATGCCCGTAGAGAAGATTTGAACAAGTAAGAGCACAACAAACTCGCCTACCGACGTTTGCCCATCCCACATCATCACATTTTCGTACTTCACACCCACCACGAAGTAAACCACCATGGCAACGGCAGTAAAGAGAATACTGCCAGGCATTCCCTCACGATAGAACATAAGGAAGAAAGCTGAATAGACGAGTGCAGAACCTGTCTCGCGCTGTCCCACGATACATATCATAGGCAGGATAATGATAAAGGCTGCTGCAAAGAAGTCTTTCATGCGATGGATATTGAAGCCATAACTCGACATAAACTTGGAAATGGCAAGCGCCGTAGCAAACTTGGCAAACTCGGCTGGCTGCAGACGCAAAGGTCCAAGCACAAGCCACGAACGGGATCCCTTGATACTATGCGGATTGAAGATGGTGGCAAAGAGCAACAGTACCAAGGCGGCATAGATGACATAAGAGAAGGTGTCGTAGAACCTGTCGTCGAGCAACAAGATAACGAAACCGAGTGTGATGGAGGTTGCTATCCAGATAATCTGCATTCCTGAACGAGAGCCAAGACTGAAAATATCATTGTCGCCATAGGTATAGCTGGCACCACAGACACTTATCCATCCAAAGGTGAGAAGCGCCAGATAAATGCCTATCGTCCACCAGTCGAGCGAACGAAGCACACCTTGTTGTCTGTTATCTGATTGAACCATATTACTTATTCAAATATCGCAAATCGAGCGAGTTCTGTTTTTAAAAGTTGAAGAAGAGAGGCTCTTCCTGTTGTTTAAGATGAAGCGCCCGTCTCCCTAATATTTTTATCTGCTGCTTGAGCCATAGGCAATTCTTCGTGCCTGCATCTGTGCGGCAAGAGCCTCTGAAGCTGGCGACAGCTTGCCTTTGATATATTGCTCCATCATGAGTCCACCAATAGGCACACCATAATCGGCTCCCCAGCCACCGTTCTCAACATATACTGCGATGGCTATCTGAGGATTGTTCATCGGTGCAAAGCCCATGAATACGGAGTGGTCGTGACCACGGTTCTGAGCTGTTCCCGTCTTGCCGCATGGTTCAAAGTCATAACGGGCAAGCATCTTACAGGTTCCCTTCAAGGCAGAGCTGCGCATACCTGCCACGACATAGTTGTATGCCTTTTTCGAGGCCATGGTGTAATGACGACGAGTATAGAGTGTATCGAGCGGCTCACCCTTCACCTTGCGCACCACATGGGGCGCATAATAATATCCTCGGTTGGCGATGGTAGCTCCAAGATTGGCTATCTGCAGAGGAGTGAGGTTGACCTCACCCTGTCCGATAGAGATACTGATAATGGTGAGTCCGTTCCATGACCCTCGGTAAGCCTTGTCGTAGAACTCGGCATTAGGAATCAGTCCTCGTTTCTCGCCAGGCAGGTCGATACCAAGCTTGTATCCAAATCCCATACTCTTCATATAGTCGCGCCAGGTGTTCATAGCCACTTGCACATTGGGATACTTGCGCCTGTTGCCCATCATATAATAGAGTCCCCAACAGAAGTAGCCATTGCAGGAGGTACTGATGGCATCGATGAGAGCTATAGGAGAAGGATGTCCGTGACAGCCTACATGCAGTCCGCGATAAGAGAATCCATGATGACAGGGGAAAGCTGTACCCGGCGTGATGATTCCTTCGGTGAGGTATGTGAGCGCCTGAGTAGTCTTGAAGGTTGAACCCGGTGGATACTGACCCATGATACTTCTGTTGAGCAACGGTTTCCAGGGGTCGTGCGAAAGGTAACGGTGCATCTTTCCGCGCATCTTTCCTACCAACCTACGTGGATCATAAGAGGGCGACGACACCATGGCAAGCACTTCGCCCGTCTTGGGGTCGATGGCTACAATACTGCCTATCTTGCCTTGAAGGAGTCGCTCTCCAAGAGCCTGCAGGTTCAGGTCGATGCCCAGAGTAAGGTCTTTGCCTGCCACAGGACGCTGATCGAACTTGCCACGCTGGTAACTTCCCTGTATTCGTCCGTGCGCATCACGAAGTTTGATTTTGATACCCTTCTCTCCCCTGAGCTCTTTCTCATAGTATTTCTCCACACCGAGTTTACCGATATAGTCGCCTGGCTGATAGTAGCTGTCATCTTCTATATCGCTCTCCGAAACTTCTCCCACATCTCCGAGCACATGGGCAGCATAGGGACCGGTGTATTCACGTATGCTTCTCTTCTGCACATAGAAACCTGGGAAACGGAACATCTTTTCCTGGAACACACTGAAGTCCTTATCGGACAACTGTCCCATGAAGAGCTGCTGGGTGTAACGCGAATAACCGGGATTTTTGGAACGGTCCTTGATATCGTTCATTCGCTTGATGAAGAACTCTTTTGTAATGCCAAGCGAGTTGCAGAAGTCCATCGTGTCGAGTCTTCCACTCTCCTCGTTCATCACCACCATGATATCATAAGACGGCTGATTGTACACCATCAGTTTGCCATTTCTGTCGTAGATGGCTCCACGTGACGGATATTCCACCTGCTTGAGGAAGGCATTACTGTCGGCATTCTTCTTATAGTCGTCGCTCATAATCTGCAACGTAAAGAGACGAATGATGTAAATGGTCACAATTCCTATGGCCACTCCACCTATCACAAACTTACGTTTTTCGAGATTATAATCGATCATAATAACTATTTATATAATATGCCCTATTTTTTATATATTTTACCCTTACACCTTATTATTATATATACCTTATTATATATATGTATCATTCTATGCATGCATAGAGTATGATTCGTTCTCCGTCAATTTCGTAGAGAGAAGGCGAAAGGGAAAAAACTACTTGCGCACATTCTCTATGGCCATCAGCAACACATAGGTGAGAGCAGCACTTCCCACGATACATTCTATCCACTGCAACCAGTTGAAGAAATTGAAAGTCTCGAGTGTAAAGAAGAGCAGGCAATAAATCACCACGATGATGAGCGAATACCAAAAGTAAGAACTTCCAAGCGTGAGCACGCCAGGAAGCAAGTCGTCAGAACTGTCACGGGGCAGGAACAGCTCGAGCAGATAAGGCTGCAAGAGAGCTATTGCCGTCATAGAGCCAGCAGCCACACCCGGAGTGTTGGCGAAGATGTCGACTCCCAATCCCAGGGCAAAACTCCACAATAACATTTGCCAACGAGGCGTGTTACGACGAAAGTGGAGCACGAACATGATGTACAGAAGCGGTGTGGCGCAATGGAAAAGATGTATATGGTTACACACCAGTCCTTGCACCAGCAGGAGAACAAAGAATACTCCCCATCGCTTTACTATATCTATACTCATTTTTCAAAAAGAATTGAAAAAGTGTTGTCTTTAAAATCTGTTTTGTTTCTGCGAAACGGCAGAGTGCATTACTGTGGCTTGATGGAATCCTGTGCTGCCCGCATCAGGTCGATACGTTCCTGCAAGGCAGAATCATCAACAAGGCACACATCGCGCAAGCGGGCAAAATCGGTAGACAACTTAACCTGTACACGATATGACAGTCCGTCTGCCGAATTGAACACATGCAGAACCTTTCCCACCATGACACCTGGAGGGAAGACCGATGAATATCCACTCGTCACCACATTGTCGCCCAACTTGAAGTGAGCATGTCTTGGCACGTCCTCGAGATAAGCCAGCTGTGAGGAGCCACCTCGCCAGCGCAGATAGCCGAAATAGCCACGGCGCTGTATGGTACAGCTGATATTGGAATGGCTGTTGAGAGCAGGGATGACGATGCTGTAATGATCAGACACCAAGTAGACTATGCCTACCACACCCATGCCACAAACCACGCCCATATCGCGCTTCACTCCATCGGCTGAGCCCTTATCTATAGTGATAAGGTTGTCATACCTGTTCACCATATTGGCGACGACCTTTGCCGGAATAAGCCTGCATCCCTGGAAGGGGACCATGTTTGACAATCGTGCCACAGCTACTTCCTTACTGCGGGTAAGGCGGGCGATACTGTCGTCCAGCATTCTTACCTGTTGTTCCAGGAAAGCATTGCGCTGAGTGAGCTGGCTGTTGACGCCCGAAAGCGAGAAGAAACTCTCCACAGCCGAATCCCACTCATACACCTTGCCCGTAACGGCGTTGGCCGACGAGAACCACACACTGCCCTGATAACTGTTGTATCTGAAGAGCAGTACCATGCTCACTACCTCAAGCACCAGGAACACAAACCAGTGGTTGTGTTTCGCCAGAAACTCTGTAAGGTTGTGCATACGCTATAGTTTCTCTGAAATTCAGATTTTCAATTATCTCATCAGGAACGAGAAGCGGTCTACATTCTTCAGCGCGATGCCGGCGCCCTTAGCCACACTGTGCAATGGATCTTCGGCAATATGGAAAGGAATGTTGATCTTGGCTGTGAGACGCTTGTCGAGTCCACGGAGCAAAGCTCCACCACCAGAGAGCCAGATACCATTCTTCACGATATCGGCATAGAGCTCAGGAGGAGTGTTCTCAAGTGCTGAGAGCACAGCATTCTCGATCTTTGCCACAGTCTTGTCCAAGCACTGAGCTATCTCCTGATAGCATACAGGCACCTCCATAGGAAGGGCTGTGATACGGTTAGGACCATGAACAATAAAGTCTTCTGGAGCCTCATCACCCAGGTCGGTAAGAGCGGAACCTACATGTATCTTGATACGCTCGGCCATACGCTCAGAAACCTTCACGTTGTGCTGGCGGCTCATGTACTCCTGGATATCTGCTGTCAGGTCGTCACCGGCTGTACGGATAGAGTTGTTGCTCACAATACCGCCAAGTGAGATGACTGCGATCTCGGTGGAACCGCCACCTATATCAACTATCATGTTTCCCTCTGGCGCCTCCACATCGATACCGATACCGATAGCTGCTGCCATAGGTTCAAAAATCAAGTAAACATCACGTCCGTCGGCATGCTCGGCAGAATCGCGCACAGCACGGAGCTCCACCTCGGTAGAACCAGAAGGCACACCGATTACCATACGGAGTGAGGGAGAGAAAAGACGGCTTCCTGTATGCACCATCTTGATAAGACCGCGCATCATCTGCTCGCATGCAGTAAAGTCGGCAATCACGCCATCACGCAAAGGACGGATAGTACGGATATTGTCATGAGTCTTCTCGTACATCATCTTAGCCTTCTCGCCCACAGCAATCATCTTGTCTGTACGGCGGTCGAGGGCTACAACAGAGGGTTCATCCACCACAATCTTATCATCGCTGATAATGATGGTGTTGGCTGTTCCCAAGTCCATTGCGATTTCCTGAATAAATGAAAAAAATCCCATTTTCTTTTGTAATTACTAATTGTTTATTTTAAGCTTAAAATATCTACGCCAGCACTAAAGCTGCCGCACCTTACTTAGCGAACCAAGCGTGGATAGCAGTATCGTAGTGTGAGCTTACACCAAAGGCACGCTCTGCAAACATCTTGCGATCCTCGATATCGGTCTCAGCACCTTTCTTCTTCAAGATATCGAGCAGCACGCTATACTCAGCCTTGCTGGGCACGATAACCACATCCTTGAAGTTCTTGGCTCCGGCACGGATCAGAGAGATTCCACCTATATCAATCTTCTCGATGATATCAGCATCACTTGCACCGCTTGCCACAGTCTGCTCGAAAGGATAAAGGTCTACAATCACGAGGTCGATGCTTGGAATCTCATATTCCTTCATCTGCTCCTGATCGCCCTCATTGTCGCGACGTGCAAGAATACCTCCGAATATTTTTGGATGAAGAGTCTTCACGCGACCACCGAGGATGGATGGATAAGTGGTGACATCCTCCACTTTCTGACATTCATAACCGAGTGACTCGATAAACTTCTGTGTACCACCGGTGCTCAAGAATTTAACACCCTCTTCATTCAACTTGGCAAGGAGCTCATCCAAGCCGTCCTTGTGAAAGACAGACACTAAAGCTGTCTTGATTTTCTTTGTTTCAGCCATTGATTTCTACTTATTTGAAATAATGGTGCAAAGGTACAAATAATATTTGAGCCCACCAAAAATCACCCGTGTTATTATTAGCTTTTTAACGCAAGAACGATGTTTCTTGACCTGGGTTAACCCTAAAAGCCATTTCTGCTATCTATTAAGACCAATGCCGGTCATCTATTAAGACCAAAGTCGGTCATCTATTAAGACCAAAGTCGGTCGTCTATTAAGACCAAAGTCGGTCGTCTATGAAGGGCAAAGAGAACCATCCATAAAGATCACATTCCTATCTTCCACCAAACGTTCATTAACCGACATATTGACAGCAATTTCTGGTGTAAAAACCTAAAAAACAGCGAAAAGCAAGACAGAATGTCAGCATTCTGCACCTCGGCACACATTTCGCTTCAACGATTGGCAAACAACAAATAACATAACGAAACAAATAAAACAAGAAAGGAGAAATATATGACATTCGACAAATTTACAATCAAGGCGCAAGAAGCGGTGCAAGCCGCTGTGAACATAGCGCAACGAAATGGTCAGCAGACCATCGAGCCGGTGCATCTTCTCAGCGGAATCATCGAGAAAGCACCTGATGTGACCAACTATATCTTCCAGAAGTTGGGCATGAACGGAGGACAGATTTCCATGCTCCTGCAGCAGGAGTTGCAGCATCTGCCCCGCGTACAGGGTGGCGGACAGCCATACCTCTCCAATGACACCAATCAGATATTGATCAACGCCGAGGACACTGCCAAGAAGATGGGCGATGAGTTCGTAAGCGTGGAGCCTATTCTGCTCGCCATTCTGAAAGGCAACTCTACAGCAGCCCGCATTCTGAAAGATGCCGGCGCCAACGAGAAAGATATGCTCGCTGCCATCCAGGCTCTTCGTCAGGGACAGAACGTGAAGAGCCAGAGTGCTGACGAAAACTATCAGAGTCTGGAGAAATACGCCAAGAACTTGGTGGAACAAGCCAGAAGCGGAAAGCTCGACCCCGTAATCGGACGTGACGAGGAGATACGTCGCGTGCTCCAAATCTTATCAAGAAGAACGAAAAACAACCCAATCCTTATCGGCGAGCCAGGTACTGGTAAAACCGCTATCGTAGAAGGACTTGCCGAAAGAATCGTACGTGGCGACGTACCGGAGAACTTGAAGAACAAGCAGCTCTATTCGCTCGACATGGGCGCACTGGTAGCTGGTGCCAAATATAAAGGCGAGTTCGAAGAGCGACTGAAGAGCGTCATCAAGGAAGTGACCAACGCCAACGGACAGATTATCCTCTTTATCGACGAGATTCACACCTTGGTAGGTGCCGGCGGTGGAGAAGGCGCCATGGACGCGGCCAATATCCTGAAGCCTGCATTGGCACGTGGCGAGCTGAGAGCCATCGGTGCCACTACCCTCAACGAGTATCAGAAATACTTCGAAAAGGACAAGGCTTTGGAACGTCGTTTCCAGACCGTCATGGTCAACGAGCCAGACGAGGTGGACGCAATCAGCATTCTCCGAGGCATCAAGGAGCGTTACGAGAACCATCACAAGGTTCGTATTCAGGACGACGCCTGCATCGCAGCTGTCAAACTTTCTGAACGTTACATCTCCGACCGATTCCTGCCAGACAAGGCTATCGACCTGATGGATGAGGCAGCAGCCAAGCTCCGTATGGAGCGCGACTCCGTACCTGAGGAACTGGACGAGATTACACGTCACCTAAAGCAGTTGGAGATAGAGCGAGAGGCCATCAAGCGCGAGAACGACCAGCCTAAGATTCAGCAATTAGACAAGGAGATTGCCGAGCTGAAGGACAAGGAGCATAACTTCCGTGCAAAGTGGGAAGGTGAGAAAGACCTCGTCAACAAAATTCAGCAAGACAAGCAGGAGATTGAGAACCTGAAGTTTGAGGCTGAGCGCATGGAACGTGAAGGCAACTACGAGCGCGTGGCAGAGATCAGATATTCTAAGCTGACTGCTCTCGAAGAAGATATCAAGCACATCCAGGAACAACTGAAGAGCACTCAGGGTGGCGAGGCAATGATACGCGAAGAGGTTACTGCCGACGATATTGCCGAGGTGGTAAGCCGCTGGACCGGAATACCTGTCAGCCGTATGATGCAAAGTGAACGCGAGAAACTTCTCCACTTGGAGGAGGAACTCCACAAGAGAGTCATCGGTCAGGACGAGGCCATCACAGCCGTGAGTGATGCTGTACGCCGCTCACGTGCCGGCTTGCAAGACCCGAAACGTCCTATCGCAAGTTTCATCTTCCTCGGTACAACCGGTGTGGGTAAGACTGAGCTTGCCAAGGCTTTGGCTGAATATCTCTTCAACGACGAGTCGATGATGACACGTATCGATATGAGTGAATATCAAGAGAAGTTCAGCGTCACCCGTCTGATAGGTGCGCCTCCAGGATATGTAGGCTATGATGAGGGTGGACAGTTGACCGAGGCTGTTCGTCGCAAACCATACAGTGTGGTCCTCTTCGATGAGATTGAGAAGGCTCATCCCGATGTCTTCAACACCCTGCTTCAGGTATTGGACGACGGACGACTCACCGACAACAAAGGCCGTGTAGTAAACTTCAAGAACACCATCATCATCATGACTTCCAACGCAAGCCGTGATATGTTGAGAAAGACCTTCCGTCCGGAGTTCCTGAACCGTATCGACGACATCATCACCTTCAAGCCTCTCACCAAAGAGCAGATTGCCCAGGTGGTTGAGCTTCAGATGAACAGAGTCAAGAAGATGTTGGCTCCTCAAGGCTTCGAGCTTCGCTGGACACCTGCCGCCATCCAATATTTGGCAGAGGTGGGCTACGATCCAGAGTTTGGCGCACGTCCTGTAAAACGCGCAATACAAGACTACGTATTGAACGACTTGAGCAAGAAGATCCTCGCCGAGGAAGTCAGTCGTGAGAAACCTATCACCATCGACCACACGAAGGAAGGCGGATTGCTATTCGAGAACAAGTAATGTTAACGACAGAAAGAGAAACAACTACGCTACTTGCGTAAGTTGAACCATCATAAGATAAGGAGGGTGTGTCATAAGTCTGTGACGCACCTTTTTTTGGTTACATAAACTTTTCAAAAATGGGGGAGTTAAAGAAATGACCGCCAAACAGACTGACGACCGTACCAAGACAGACAGTCTGCAACAGATGACAGCAACCTACAAAAAAATAGAAAGATAATATTATTTTGCTCTACACAAGAAAAAAGAAAGATCTTTCAACACAAGCTGACAGAAAGCACACAAAGACTAACGAGAGCATCACCATCTTCACTTGTTTTCCAAACTCATACAAGTACACGTTTAAGAAGCATCGTCGCTGAGCATCAGACTTTTAAACATCTGCTAAACCTGCAAACACATACACAAAAAGGCGATACAGAAAGCAAAAACAAAAGGACAAAAAAAATGCCCCGACATCACGTCGGGGCAGTTCTTACGTTTTTGAATGTTTCAGCAGTTTTGTGTTTTTTATGTAGTTATGATCTTTTTGAAAATCAGTTTGTGTTTCTTTTCGAGTGCAAATATAATACAAAAAATTGATTTAAATCAAATATATCTCTCTTTTTTACGCAAAAAATCACGTAAACGTTTGCGGTATTTGCTTCTCTTTTTGCGCACTCAACAAGCCCTTTCTTTAAAAAA
>ERZ1026886.821-NODE-821-length-15162-cov-4.874760_pt1 | contig 15162 bp, 9 predicted proteins | sample MGYA00380173_ERZ1026886 | MGnify/ENA primary metagenome ERZ1026886 (study PRJEB33269, sample SAMEA4719809) | human gut metagenome | biome: human-associated habitat; feature: organic feature; material: feces | place: Cameroon | collected 2013-10 ... | reverse complement strand
TGCCAATACCAACTTATCAATAATTGAAATATTCTTTGGGTACTTTTTATGCAAAAACAGCAAAACTTTTATTTAAGATATTACTTCCATGAATTTGACGAATTAAATCTTTTAATGGAAAAAAATTTGTCTTTTCCTCATCCAACCACTCTGGTTTTTTTCCTAATTTTGGTTTCACAAGCTGTGGTTTTTCATATATATTCCGAAGCAATTTTTCATATTGTTCTTCATATTTTGTTGCATCTGAAAGATCTATATATATCCTCGTTTTTATATAGGCTGGCAAGTACTCATTTCCCTCATCATCTCTTTCAGCAATGATTGGAATAAATTTTTCCTGTTTCATTTTCCCATATATTTCACCAGAAATAATTACAGTCTCATCACCAACACCTCCTGTTCGATTATTTGCTTTTTGTGCATATACCCTATCACAAATTATAAGTACCTTTGTAATGTCAGGATCATTAACACATCTTTCCATAAATGCATACTTATCTTGCCCTTCTTTTAGTTCCCATTTATCAAGCACAACATCCACTCCATGAGAAATTAAGCGTTGGGCAAGCTCTAGTACAAGTCTATCACTGCTCCAAGAATATGAAATAAACACCTTTGGCATTTTATCATCCTGCAATCCTAATCCCCTCCATACCTTATTTTGACTCTTAACATTTTCTTTTCATTTTACCACCCGACATAAAACGACACAATGAACTTACGTGAAATCGAAAGTTATTTTTTACTAAAAAACACCCTAATAGAATGGATTCTAATCAGGTTCTCATCTGATTGATCATTCTATTAGAGTGCTTCTACTTTAAAATTTCTGTTATGGTCTGTATTCAATTTTCACATCCCCGATCATATTCCGGTCCGTGCATTTTGCTCATCCTGATAACGCACATTTCCGGTGTCCTGATCTTCGATCCGGTCGTGAAGCTGCTCAAACTTGATACGGATATCCCTTAACATCTGATGATGGTGTATCCTGTTCCCGATCGTGATGCCGGTCAGGACAAGCCCTGTCATGGCAATGATGATCAGGACTGTCTCAACCTTTACTTTTAACGGCTTTTTCTCAGTCGTAGATGGATTCTGCTTCCCAGCTGATGATGTTTCCGTTTTCTGCGTTGATCTCAAATTCATACTTTACCTCTGCATAGTAGGCTTCCCCCTCATAGAGAGAGATGCCGTCGTCATAGTCCGGATGGATGTAGATGTTTCCGGCATCGATGCCAGGGATCCTGTCCATGACGGTCTGTTTTGCTGTCTCGATGGAAACACCGCCCGGTGTTGTCTGCGATGAGCCGGCTGCGTTCCGGGAACCTGTCGTACCATTCTGTGATGCACGGTATCCCTTGTCTATCACTTCGGAGTCTGCCGAAAGGATGCGTCCATCGGATGCATCCAGCTCATAATCGTACTCCACTCCGGCTGCGGTGAATTCCACCTCATATCTGGCACGGCCGTCATCCCAGTCCTGTTTTACCGTGATGTACTGGATCTGTTCCTCTGTGACCCCTGCATTCCCGGCTGCGATGTTCTTCGCTTCCTGTTCCGTGATGCCGCCGTTCACCATTGTGGCAGAACCTGCGGTTGCATGTTGTGACACGCCTGCCTGTGATGTCCCGCTGCTGTCGTTGTTTCCTGTCTGTGCTGTATGATCTGTTGTGTTGCTGCCGTTTTGTGCTGTTCCTGTTCCACTGCTGTTATCCTGTGCATTATGATCTGCTGTGTTGCCGTTGTTCTGTGCCGCCGTGTCTGATGCATTTTCTGCGCTGGCGGAACCCTGCACGGTCCCACCAGCTACTCCTGTAGTCCCCTGTATGCCCTTGGTATCCTGCACATTTTGGGATGTACTGCCGCATCCGCTCACAGCTGACAGAAGTGCCACTGCTATAAGTCCTGCGGCAAGCATTCTTTTTTTATTTCTCACGTTTATCCTCCCATTTCTCCATTGATTCAATGATGCGTTCCATCCTGATGGCTGCTGTTTTCTGCCGGTGCTTTTTCTCACACCTTGAAGATCTCAGTGTCTGCCTTTAACGTTTCTGCCGCTGCGCCTGCCCGTTCCGTGGTCTCTGCCACCTCGGAGCACCGCATGGTGATGTTCTGGATGCGCTCTGCCATGTCGGAGGTCCCGCTTGCGCCCTCGTTTGCCGCATTTGCAACGCCCTCGATCGCATTTATCATGCCGTCCATGGAAGCTAAGAGTTCCTCGGATGTCGCACTGAAATCCGATACAAGACCGTCCACAAACTCGGAATCCCGGTTGTAGGCATCCGCAAGGCTCTCAAAGCTGTCATAGCTGGCTTTCACATCAGTTGCGACGAAGTCTAACAGACGTCTGCTGTCCTTTGTGAGCTGGTTCACCGCTTTCACCACGCTGTCCGTGACCTCCTGGATGGTTGTCGCCGTCTCTCCTGATTCCGTAGCAAGCTTCCGGATCTCGTCCGCCACGACTGCAAATCCTTTTCCCATCTCCCCGGCACGTGCCGCCTCGATGGAAGCATTTAAGGATAAAAGATTGGTCTGGTTGGTGATCTCCATGATCGCCTGTGCCAGGACCTCGATCCGGGATACCACTTCCACATCCTGCAGTGCCTGGTCGAGGCTTTCCTTGATCTCGCCGTGCATGCGCTGTGCATTGGCACGGTTCTCCGTGGTCTCTCTCTTCGCATTGATGGCACGGGTATGGATGTCATTGACACGCTCCGCACCTTCCTGTGCGCTCTCCGCGATGTTTTTGATCGCCCGGTTGATCTCCTCTGACATGGTGTTCATCTCCGTTGCGGATGCAGCGGATTCCTCCATGCTCGCTGCAAGCTGCTGTGTCGTTGCGGAAATGCCTTCCATCTCGCCGTTGATCTCATCCACGTTTTTCCCGATGGAGGAGACATGGCCGCTCAGGGACTCTGCATTGTCCTTCACGCTCCCAAGGTGTCCCGCAAAGCTCTCCCGGATCTTGTGGAAAGCTGCCGCAAGGTTTCCGATGCTGTCTTTCCTCTCCATGTATCTTGGTTCCACATCCTGTGTAAAATCGCCCTGTGCGAGGGTGTCCGAATAGCTGCAGGCAAGGTCGAGGCTCCTGATGTAATCAATGATGCCCACAGCACCCACAACGATCGTGACGGTGAGTCCTGCCGCCATAAGGACTGCCATTTTTTTCACATCGGAACCGATCATTGCCGCAAGCTGGCTCTGCGCCTGTGCCTGTTCTGTCCCGCCCATGAGGCTTACTGCGTATGCTGCGAGCTGTTCCATGCAGTTTTTCGCATATAGCACTGCCCCTGCACCGAGCAGTATCACAAAAAAGAATACGATCTTTGTTCCAAATTTTGTCTTTCCCATGATTTATCTCTCCTGTTCCTTATATGATATTTAGACAATTGCGAAACTCCTCATACTCTTCTTTCAATTTTTTCATATGATTTCTGCAATCATCATCTTCTTGCCCAGGCTGTCCGAGGATGTCCGTGTCCTCCCACTGCCTTATGAACGAGACGCATTCCTGCGCCGGGAGCGGCCTGCTGATCAGGTAGCCCTGCAAAAAGTTGCAGCCGAGCTTTTCCAGCTGCGCTGCCTGTTCCCTTGTCTCGATCCCCTCTGCCGTCACCCAGATGTGGTTCCTCTGGGCGAACACGAGGAGTGTCTGCACGATCGGCATGCCCATCTTCCTGCTCCCGATGCCCCAGACCAGCTCCTTGTCCAGCTTGATGCTCTGGAACTCGAAATCCATCAGCCGCACGAAATTGGATTCGCCCTTGCCGAAATCATCCATGACCAGGTTGAACTTCTTATCCTGCAGCCTGTGTGCGGTCTCCAGGAGCTTTCCGTTATCTGCCGACTTCCCGAGTTCCGTCATCTCCAGCCAGATCTTTCCGTGCTGGAGGCCGTACCGGTCCAGGCATCCGCTGATCTCCTCCCAGACAGTTTCCACCATGCAGGTCTGCGGCGACAGGTTCACATTGATCCTCGTGATGCCGTACTCCGCAAACCTCGTGAACCACCGGCAGCACTCCCGGATCATCCACAGGTCGATCTCATGCACCCAGCCGCCTTCCTCTGCCTCCTGCACAAGGCTCTCCGGGTCGAGGAAACCTCCCTGCCCGTCCCTTGCACGGAACAGTGCCTCAAGTCCTGTGATCCTGTGCTTTTCCACGTTGTAGATGGGCTGGAAATAAGCTTCCATCCCAAGACTGGAAATATCTTCCCAAGTATAAGCTCCTGTAATGCTCATGGTCTTTTACCTCTTGCCTGTTTTTTTGTTCCATCTCCCAGCCCCCGCTGCCCAGATGACCTTTCCTTTTATCTCTTCCTTTCCAGCCGCACCGAGCATCCTGCTGTCTAAAGACACCGGGCGGTTGTCCCCGAGGAAGAAATAACTCCCTTCCGGCACGGTGTACGGATAATCCACGCTGTCTCCTGTCTCCGACAGGCCGTAGATGACATCCGTCTCCTGCACTTCTGCGCCGTTCCTTGTCAGGTGTCCCTCACGGTCCACCCCGATCACATCCCCCGGCAGCCCTGCGATGCGCTTGATCAGGTATTCCCCGGATGCATCCTTTAAGATGACGGCATCCCCATAGCCCACACCGTCCGGGAGGATGCGCAGGAAGAACACAATGTCCCCGGGATGGCAGGCAGGGCGCATGGAATTCCCATCCACGCGCATGATCCCGCACACCCTGAACACCATGAGCCAGACCACAAACAGAATGGCGGCGCGCTCTGTGCGCATCTTTCTTTTCCGTTTTTCCTCACGGATCTTCAGGAGTGCCATGTCAAGGCTGTACTGTTCTCCCCCGTTCATGGCTGTTCCCGGAGACCGGTCTCTTCCGGTCCGTCTGCCTGTATCTGTCCCGGTCTCTGTGGCTTTCCATGCAGATCCCGTGTGTCTTCCTCCGGCGGACACCCTGCAAAGATGCAGTCCAGGCCGTTTTTCAAGGCTTCCAGACGGCTGCGGTACTGATGGTAGAGTGCCTGCTGCTTCTCCACTTTCTCCCTTGTCTTTGTCAGGATGACATCCATCTGCCGCCCTGCCTCTGCAAGGATCTCCTCCGCCTGCCGCCCTGCCTCTGCAAGGATCTCTCCTGCCTTCCTCTCTGCCTCTGTAAGGGTCTCCCCTGCTTTTCTGTCCGCCTCTGCAAGGGTCTCCCCTGCCTTCCTCTCTGCCTCTGCAAGGGTCTCCCCTGCCTTTCTGTCCGCCTCTGCAAGGATCCTCTTTTCTGCTTCCCCGGTCTCTTTGAGCATGCGTTCCTTTTCGGTGCCGGCATGGTCCAGGATGGCCGCCGCAGTCTCCTTTGCACCGCCCAGGATCTCCTCCGCCTTTCCTTCTGCCTCCGCATAGAGTTTCTCCTGTGTGGGGATCTGTGCCCGCAGTCCTGCGTTCTCTGCCGCAAGCTGCATCTTTTCCAGATATAGTTCCCTCACTGCCTCCCCGTTCTTCTGTCCATAGTACTCCACCAGCTCCCTGATGTAGAGCACGACTTCCTCACGGTCATACCCTAGGACGGCTGTCCTTAACTTTTCTATTTCCTTAACAAAATTCCTGTCTTTCATGATCTGTCACTTCCTTATAATCCCTTTTTCAGGCACAACAGGGGCAGCCTGCGCTGCCCCTGTCATGTCATCCTGCAAGTTCTCTTGAAAGTCTTGACTCAAACACTGCAAGAGCTGCCATGCAGCCGGCTGTGATGACTGCGCCGGCTATATAGATCGGAGTATCTGCCACACAGTGCCTGCCTGTCACAGCCAGTAAGATGCCCGCTGATATATAGGCTGCACACATCACCACCTGGGCTGCGATACATTTTTTCTGCGTCTTCTGCAGTGCTTTTCTTCTTTCAGGATCCATGGTCCTTATCCTCCTGTTCCTTGTATTTCCGGTCCTGTCCTTCCGGAACATCATTCTTTTATCTGTTCCATGCCATCTTTGGAACCGGATGTTTTTTTAGTAAGTATTTTGGAAAATTTACATATATCATTTTGGTTTGTTGTTTGTAAGTTTAGATAATAGGTCTTTCTTTTTTTATTGTCCGGGGATATGTGGATATCCCCGGGATTGTTTTTTCGTTCTGGTATCTTTTGGGGTTACTGTCTTACTCTCCGTCAAGTTCCTCGCGGATCTTCCGGATACGCAGGACTGTGTATCCTGCGATCACAAGGATCAGGATGACTGGATACCAGTGGAATCCGCAGTCTGCGAAGCTGATGTGTCCGTCTGCATCACTGCTGTCTGCCGGGATGCTGTCGTCTGCGCTTCCGTCTGCATCTGCTCCGGTCACTGTGCTGTCTGCGACATCTGTAGTATCATCAGAACCTGTATCTGCATCGGTCTCTGTACCTTCTGTCACATCCTCACCATCCGCCTGGTCTGACTTGTTGTTTCTGTTGTTCCTGTTGTGTTTGTTGTTTTTGTTTCCGCCGGACGCATTGTTTCCATCCGCTGCGGCGATATCTGTGGCATTCGTCTTGCCATCTGTGACCCCAATATTGGTTCCGTTCGTATCTCCATTGCTGTTTCCACCACTGCCGGAGCTGCCGTTGTTTCCACTGTTGGAGCCGCCGCCATTTCCGCCGTTGCCCGGGTTCTTGCCGTTTCCTCCATCGCCTCCGTTTCCACCGTTTCCGCTGTTGGATTCACCGCCGTTTCCGCCATTTCCTCCGGTTCCGTTGTTGGAGTCACCGCCATTTCCGCCGTTACCGCCGTTTCCGCTGTTGGATTCACCACCGTTTCCGCCGTTGCCGCCGGTTCCGTTGTTGGAGTCACCGCCATTTCCGCCGTTGCCTCCGGTTCCACTGTTGGATTCTCCACCGTTTCCGCCGGAGCCACCATTGCCGTTGTTGGAGTCTCCGCCATTTCCTCCGTTTCCGCCGGTGTTGTTACCACCGTTTCCTCCGGTTTCGCCTGAGCTTCCTCCATTACCGCCGGATCCGCCGGAGCCCTTGTCTGAGTCTCCGCCATTTCCTCCGTTGCCGCCACTGTTCGTGCCGCCGTTGTTATTGCTTTCTCCTGTGGAGCCGCTGCCGCCGTTTCCTCCATTTCCACCGTTTCCGTTGTCGGATTTACCGCCGTCTCCGCCATTTCCACCGGATGTTGTTCCACCGTTATTATCGGTCTTTCCCGGCTGTGTGGTCTCGGTTCCTGTACCGCCGTTTCCACCGTTTCCGCCCGGGTTCGTGTTATCTCCTGTTGCGTTTCCGCCGTTTCCTGCATCACCGCCTTTGACAGTTCCGCCAGGTTTGACGGTGATGGTCTTATCGCCTGCGCTGATTCCGGTTCCACCGTTTCCACCATTGCCAGGGATACCTGCTGCGGAATCTCCGCCTTTACCACCGTTGCCGCCAGTCACCGTTCCACTGACTGTCGGAGTGACCTTGCCGTTACCGTCGATACCGGCTCCACCATTTCCTCCATCTTTGCCTTCTGTGCCGTTTGCACCGTTACCACCGGTCACGTTTGCATCGCTTCCGATGATAATTCCGGCATCTGCTGTATCACCACTGGCTCCGATACCGGCTGCTCCATCTGGATGTTTAGCAGAACCGTCCCCCCCTTTGATCGTACCGTTTACGATCTCAAGATTCGTTCCCGGATGTTCGTTGCTGTTAGCATCCTTGACAAATTCCAGTCCCGGTTTTGCCTCATTATTATCATCTGCCTTGTCACCTGTGATGGTCTTATCATTTAAGTCGATCTTGACCTCACCCCATGTGTCAGGGATCTCAACTGTGTGGTCGATGTCTTTCTTCACGATGACTTTGTAGTTGCCGTCATCATCCACTACAACCTGTACATTGGAGTTTTCTGCTTTCTCTGTTCTGTCCGTGGCATTATTGCCTGTTGTGTCCCCGGCACCTCTGTCCTCGAACTGCTTTGCGATATCCTTTGCATCCACGAGGGCTGTTTTGCCGTTTACAGAACCATACTTTCTGTGGCTGATCTGATATGGTGTTGCTTTCTTCAGGCCTGTGATGGTTGCTTTTCCATCCCCATCCGTAAGTATGGTTGATACATTACCTGTCGGGGTTCCCTGGGCATCCAGCTCCTGATACTTATAAGTCTCATTTGCTCTTCCCTTGAAAGTCAGCGTATATGCTGTCTTTCCCGTAATGGTCGGATTATCATCCGTCACTTCCACATCTACGCCTGTCGTCAATCCTGATGCTGCAATCATAAAGGTCAAAGCATCCACATATGTTCCCTTGGTCTTTTTCTTTAATTCCTCTAATTTTGTTTGTTCCACAGTCACACTATTACTGATGTCTGAACCGGAATGATCATAAGCAGTCACATTTGCGAGTGTCGCTGCCTCTGTTTCCGTAAGCTTTCTGACATCGTTCACATGAATGACAAAATCATCTGCCGCAATAACGCTTCCATCTGCCCCCTTGATCACGTTCATCCGGTATACCGGGATTAAGGTCACGACATCCGCAGTCTGTGCAGTCATCACAGTTGTTTCATTATAGATCTTTGTGCTGTCTGTTTTATCAACCCATACAAAGAGGCTCTCATTCTCAGCCTTTGACTTATCTGCTTCTTCCTGCATTTTGGTAAAGCTTGCTGCCGGAATCGTATCTCCATCAATCACTGTAATATGTTCTGTCTTATTTAAGATATTGCCCTTTTGATCTTCAAAAACGATCTCATGCAGTTTTTCAAAGTCCACCGTAACATTCCATGCCTGATAAACTTTTGCGAATGTATGGGAATAGGTCTTTGTTGTACCATCCCATGTGATTTCCCCACTCTTGATTGCCGCATCAATATCAATTGCCACATTATTAACCGTAATGCTCTTTAATCCGTAACCATCCTCTGGCTTAATATTGACCTTCAATGCTCCATTCTTCTTCACAATCGTCTGGTATGTACTGTTTCCTTTATCATTCCACGCCACACCATCATTTCCAGTCACAAGTGTTCCATGTGTCACTTTTACATCTACGGTCTGTCCCTCTTCAAATGTTACATTTAATGCCCGTGGCTTATCTACCGCCTGTGTTGTGTAAGTGTAAGCTGTTCCTGTTCCTGTGAAAGCCTGATTGGATACATTGGTATCACCACTGCCATCCACGTTGCTCCAATATGCCTGTTTATAAGTAGTGGCTGTTCCTGTTGTATCTTTTAACTCCAGCTCTACTGTTTCATTGTTTTGCACAATGACATGCTGGAACTGACCCGCACCTGATTCTTTTGTTACAAGCCCTGTATCTTTCACTTCTGCCGTACCACCTGTCACATGAACATGTACGATATGGGACGGTGTGAATACAGCTTGCAGTGTCACATCTGAAGTTGTCGGTTTGTACTTTAATTCATAACTCTTTTCTTTCCAGTTAAACGTTTTTGCTCCTGTAAATAAATCTGTATTGTTTGTTGTCTCCTGCAATGCTGTCAGGATAGAGAAACTTTCTCCCTTCTCCCCGGTAAGATCTGAATAATAAGGATTTGAAAAATCATTTGGCGTAAATATAAGGGTGAGTTCCTCATTGCGGTTTACATTGATGCTGCCATCCTGCTCCAGTTTGTATTCATGACCAGATGCATCTACCGCCTTGAAGCTTCCCTTTGCATTTGCTGCTACAAGACCTGTTACTTTTAAGGTTGTCATCTGCCGTTTTGCCGCAGCATTCACTGTAATGTCTCCACTGACATTTGGAATCGTAACTGTAATGCTTCCATCTGCCGGATCTACACTGCACACATCTGCAAATGTCAAATTCTTAACAGTCCCTGTATCGCTTTCCTTCATAGTAACCCTAAAGTTGTCCTGATCCAGATCATAATCTGCTTTTGGACTGATTTTTACAGTATAAGTTTTTAAATAACCAACATCAGTCTGCTTGTGACCACTTGTAATCTCAGCATTGCTTCCTATGGTTACGATTGCTTTAAATGTTCCAAGATAAAACTTCTGATTGTTTTCCGTTGCAACATATTCAATACCATCTACTGTGACTTTCTCTCCCACAACAGCTATTACGATATAATCTCTGTCAGGATATCCTGTATTTTCTGCACTGCTCTGGCTGACTGTTACGCCGCCTGCAGGTGCAGTATCCACCTCATGTCCAAATACCTTCGCCTTTGTTCCCGAAGGAAGTTTTACCTCCGCTTTTTTATCTGATGTTCTGCGCTCTACTGTCACTTTATCGGCGGCTGAACCATTTCCTTTTATCTCTACCGTATTTTCTTCGCCGTCATCCAGCTTAATTACTGCACTCTTGTCTGCAGGGACTTCTGCTTTTGTCACCAGTTCATTCCGGTACATGGCATCCGGGATGTAGACCAGGGTGATGGCATCAAAACTCTGATTGGTATATGTGTATGTCACATCCCCGATCTTTAAGGTGAGTGCGCCTGTCATATTATGGTTCTTGAGATATGGTGTATCATCCCCTGTGCCTTTTGGCACAACGACCGATGATGCGCCTGCCGGGGTGGTCACCTTGTAAGTTTTATGGTCTACCGGACTGTATACGTTCAGTGTTCCGTTATCCGATACATTCAGTGTTCCGTCTTTGAGTGTAACGGTTCCATCTGCTGCAACGTCAAGCGTTACATCCACCGCATCATTTGGTGCGGAGAACCATGTACCATCCTTGCTCTTTAACTTCACACCTTTTTTCAGGGTTCCGCCTGTCACAGCTGTGACGGTATCTTTTACGATCTCGACTGTGTCTCCTGCCTGTGCCCTATCCAGTGCATCGGCAAGAGGGGCGTATTTCACGCCGTTTATCACAGCCTCAGCATCCATCGGTGCTGCTACTACGTTTACTTCACCTTTTTTACTGCTATCCGGCTGTCCCGGGTCGGCTCCGTCAGCATAACCGCCGAATTCGACGAAGTAACCTTTTGCGCAATTGCCACTAGCTAAATTGTTTCTGTTTCCTTCTTCTATATCATTAAGATTTATAGACGATGCTATCACCATTACACATGATTCATAACCTTGTATATCAGATAAAGTCTTATCGTAAGCTGCTTGACCTACTGTTGATTCATTGGGCTCTTTAATACCAGTATTTCTCCAAAAATCTACTTTCGTTCCTGCGTTGGGTCCTGATGCCCAATAATAATGTGTTCTGCTAACATTCACATTATTTTGAACAGGAGTTGTATTTCTATATTTAAGAACACCTTTAGATAATGATATTGTATCATTATTTAATAATGATCCGTCTGCTTTTACTAATCTTGTTGCACCTACCCATGTCGCAGTCCCAGACAGATTTACTAAATAACTTATTTCATCTTGACTTTCGAGCGTAGCCAGATATCCCTGTTGTCCTCCAATTACATACTGCATAGACGCCAGGTATGCTTTCGTCCAAGAAGTAACGTCGCTTATATATAAATAATAATGCCCATTCTCTGACCATTGTGTTAGTTTTAGTGAAGAATTTCCAATTTTATCAAACCCTTTATTCAAATTTCCATTAACAGATATGTAGACCTTCATATCATTTACATAATCAAAAACTAGGGATTTTATTTTTTCTTCTATTTCCTGAGCGGTTTTATGATTCCCAAAAAACCATGTGACTGATCTTCCACTATCATCTCTGATGTTAGCTTCATTCAAAATATTATCCGGAAGTTTACCCGTTGATAACGTGATTGTCATCAGACTGATATCTTCACCCTCTGTATCAATCTTTACATTCGTATACTGAAACTTTGTATGCGTATCATCAGTCCAAACCGGTGTTCCTAATTTTATAGTATACCTACCCTGTACATTCGCATATGACACTGCGTTTCTAAAGGAATAGGTTACTCCTGATTCCTCTACAATTACATTTCTAATGAAATAGATTGCTTCCTGTGATGCAGTTTTTACTTCAGAAGATTTCTCTTCCATGCTACTTGTCGTACTATCATCTGAAGAATCCACACTCTGCTTTTCATCCGACAATTCAAGGGTAGCAGCCTGTGTGCCATCATTATTCTCCGACTTCTGCTCATCAGAAACTGTTGTTTCTTCCTGTTTTGAAGTTTTGGTATCTTCTCCTTTTGCAGATTTCCCAATACGATCAAGGACATAGGTTACTTCATATTCCCCTAGCATATTGATATCAAAATCTCCTGGATCAGAAACCTTTACTTCATAAAGGTCTTTATCATAGATAATGCCTTCCGTCAGATCATACTCTTCCTGTCCCAACTCTAAGTAGAGATTCGGTGCTTCATACAAAGCGTTTTCTTCCCCGGCTACTTTCACAGTAACCGTTCTCTGAAATGTGATGACCTGATTATCCTGTGTGCCATCCTGTCCATTTTCCTGTGTTCCTTCTGTTGTCACAGGCGTAAGGGAATAGGTCACTTCGTAGGAGCCGATCACTTGAATATCGAAGCCTCCAAGATCCCCTACCGTTAACGTATACTTTAAATCATCATAAAGAATGTCATCTGTCAGGTCGTAGTCTTCTTCTCCCTGTGTCAGCACCAGTTCCCGTGCTACATATACAGCTTCTTCGTCCTCAAAAGCCGCTACTACATGCACCATTCTTGTAAAGGTGATGACCTGCTTTTTCTGAGTATCACCGGTGTTGGCATCATCCCCTTCCGGTGTCTGATCTGTATCTTCCACCGTTGCCGTGGTATCTGTCGTTTCTATCGTTTCTGCGTCTGACGCAGTCCCTGTGCTTTCTGTGATACCTGCACTCTCTGCGTTCTCCACATTCTCAATTACATTTACACTGCTTTCCTTTTCCGTCAGTGCGTATGAGATCTCATAATCTCCCGCCACATTGATGTCAAAGTTTCCTGTGTCAGTGACGGACAGGGTATATTTTTCACTGTCATACGTGATCCCTTCCGTCAGGTCATAGTCTGTCACGCCCTGTGTGAGCGTCAGTTCCGGTGCATCATAGGCTTTGCTCTGCTCTTTTGCACCTACGCCGTGGATCGATCCGATGAGCAGTGCGGCTGCCATCACAAATGTCAATGCACGGTTTGCTTTCGTCCTTCTCATAGGCTTCCTCCCTAATTTTTATTACATAAAAAAGCTCCACAACATAATGTAGATTATGTTGTGTGGAGGGATGGCTCTTTTGCCCGGTTGCACCGGGATTTTGAACAGATTTATAAATTTTCTGGTTTTTAGCAGATATCTACGAATGTAGTGAAATTAGGAAAACATGATTTTCAGCTGTAAAACCGTGAAACACTGAAAAATCAGGCGTTTACAGAAGTCTGGTCTTATTTTTGTGCAAAAATGGCAACAATATCCTAGAGAAGTACTATGAAATTAGTGCTTCTTTTACAAAAGTGGGATTTTTTGTCGAATTTTAGCATCAGACTATTGACGTTCATCGATTTTTTTGATAAAAAAATAGTACTTGGAAGTTATTGGTAATAATTACCATACTTTCATCTGATTGCATTCACAACATAATCTACATTATGTTGTGTTTTTTTTCTGTCGTTCAGATGACCAAATCCAGACGCTCCAATTTTTTGACATGGTCTTCCTCTGTGGTCGCTACGTAGATCCTTGTGGTATTGATGCTGCTGTGTCCGAGGATATCCGCAAGGTGGCTGATGTTTTTATGCATGTTATAATAGGTGCGCGCAAAGAAATGGCGGAGGTTATGCGGGAATGCTTTTTTCAGTGCAACGCCTGCTTTTTCGGCGTTTTTTTTCATTTCCGTCCAGATGTTGCTGCGGTCTACCGGGTTTCCGTTTTTGGTGATGAAGACCGCTCCGCTTCTGATGTCTTTCTTTTTGCAGTAGTCGATCAGTTTCATTTTCAGTTTGTGTACGAGATAGATCTCACGGTGTTTTCCTTTGCAGGATATGCTGATCTTTCCGGTGCCCACTGCTTCCACCGTGACCGATGCAAGTTCACTGATGCGCATGCCGGTGCTGCCGATGATCTCAATGATCATGGCAAGGCGGAGGTTATCATTCTCTTTTGCGGTCGCGATGAGTTTTTCGTATTCGGCGCGCGTCATCTCTTTTTCCTGCGCATAGATGTGGTTTGGCTGGGTCTTGAAGATCGTGACGCAGCAGTCGTGCCAGCCTGTGTATCCGAAGAAGCCGTTTAAGGCGATGAGCATGCTGTTGGCGCTGCCCGGCATGTAGTTGGCTTCGAGATGTTTTTTGTAGCGGATCACGCATTCTTTGGTGATGTCTTTCTGTTCCTGCGCTTCCAGCCAGGCGGTGAAGGTGCGGATGTCGCGGATGTATTTGTCGATAGTATTCTGGGATTTTTCCTGTGTATAAATATGATTTTGATAGGATTGTATGGTATTTTCGTCGATTGTCTTCATGTCGTTTCCTCTTATGCTGTTCTGATTTTCTGCCCGCGGATCTCCGGGGAAAACTGGGGGTAGTTACAGTATACTGGGTGATTTTGATGAGGACAACCGGGATGGGGGAATTGGAAGAAATTGGCTGGAGGCTGGAGTGAAAGAGCCAGCTCCTGACGGGCTGGCTCTGTGATGGGTGGGTTTTGGTCTGGGGTCAGTATTTTCCGTTCTTTCTTTTTAGTTATTGTTGATACTTCATTATTCATGGAAAAAATCAATATCCACTAAACCATCTATTACACTTTGATATTTGCTAATGCTCTGTTTATTTCCATATATTATTTCATTATATGGTAAATCACTACTCCTCAATTTTCTAAAAATCAAATCAACTTCTTTTTGTTTGCTCTTGTCCAGCTCATTTCCTTTTAATAATGATTTTGGTCTACCTGCACTTACAAATCCCAATGTAAGACTGTTATCAGTAGTCGCAAACGCACAATTCACTTTATTCTTTTTAAAGTTATCTTCTGCTAATAATTTTTGATTAAATAAATTCACCATATTGGGTAATGCAACTATTTTTTCTCTAACAGAACCTTTAACTGATTTTTCAGACTTACCAGGTTTATTAAAATCAAAATCATCTTCTGTAAGTTGCTCTTCTCCAACTGCCACACATTTATCAAAAAAATCATCTGGTGTTAAAGTTGTATGTATTCCTATTAAGTGTAAATAGTTTCCTTTATCTGCCTTTATAATATGATACTTTTGTTCAAATGCCTCTGAACACACAAGATATTCATATTTTATAAAATTTCCTTCATACAAAGGAGCATTTTCAATAGCAATATTTTTAACTCTTTCTTTAAAGGGTATTGTACACATAATAAT
>ERZ1026886.819-NODE-819-length-15175-cov-5.926786_pt1 | contig 15175 bp, 8 predicted proteins | sample MGYA00380173_ERZ1026886 | MGnify/ENA primary metagenome ERZ1026886 (study PRJEB33269, sample SAMEA4719809) | human gut metagenome | biome: human-associated habitat; feature: organic feature; material: feces | place: Cameroon | collected 2013-10 ... | reverse complement strand
GTCGGTGGCTTACCCCTCCCCGAAGGAGAGGGGAGTGATTAGCCAAGGGCTATTGAATTCTTCACTCTTCACTCTTCACTCTTCACTTCCAAGGCGCCAGCCTTTTTTACCTTTTTACCTTTTTACCTTTAAAAGCCCCTTTAATAAAAATTTCCATTCCCTTGCTTGCGCCCTCCTGTATGTGCGTGAGGTTTCTAATGCCATGTCCCACAGTAGGCTCAGGATCAATGAGATATATGGGGGTGTTGGGCTTGACATACTGAACCAGACCGGCGGCGGGATAGACGTTCAGCGACGTGCCGATGATGACCATGATGTCGGCCTCTGACACCTCCTTGGCAGCCTCCATGATCTTGGGCACATTCTCACCGAAGAACACGATGTAAGGCCGCAGCAACGAACCGTCACCTGCCTTGGTGCCAGACTCCACGGTGCAATGGTCCTCGGGCAACTCCACGATGTAACGCTCATCGTCAGGGTCCTTGCTTGAGCACACCTTCGACAACTCGCCATGCAGATGAATGACCTTCGACGACCCTGCCTTCTCGTGCAGGTTGTCCACGTTCTGCGTCACCACCACCACGTCGTAACAGTCCTCCAACGACTTGATGAGCTTATGGCCCTCGTTGGGCTGGGCCGCATAGAGCTTCTTGCGGAGCATGTTGTAGAAATTTGTCACCAGTGTGGGATCGGCCTCCCAACCCTCATGCGTGGCAACCTGCTGCACAGGATAGTTCTCCCACAAGCCGTCATTGCCACGGAACGTCTTGAAACCACTCTCCACCGACATGCCGGCACCGGTGAGAAACACTATCTTCTGCTTCTTCTGCCCGTTCATTTTTTCATTGTCTGCCATAACTCTTTCTCCTTTAAACATTTTTATCTTTAATCAGACTTTCGCAAACAAAACCGCTTTTCAAGATTTTGTCGCCTCAAGCAAGCATCGACACGCTCGCCTCTGGCGCTTGCCTGAACGTCGCCGAAGGCATGCGTCAAGGCCGGGAGCGGCATCGCCGTCTTAAGCATAACCGCTTACAGAGCGCTCGCAAAAGCCCAATTACATTAATATATGCAAAAATAATCTTTTTTCTAAAAACAAAGCCACATCATTCAAGAAAAATAAGTATTTTTGCACTTTAAACAAAAAGGGCCATTCCTAAAACGGATAAAAGCAGAAACAAATAATACAAAATAAAAACAAAACAACAACAAAATTTATCATGGACAAGTTAAGTTACGCTTTGGGTCTGAACATCGGACACCAGCTTTCACAGATGGGTGCCAAGGGCCTCAACATCGACGATTTCGCACAGGCAATAAAGGACGTTATTGCCGGTAACACACCGCAACTCGCCGACGCAGAAGCGCAAACAATCTTACAGAAGTTCTTCCAGGACCTGGAGGAGAAGCAGCGTGCAGCACAGGCAGAGTCCTTCAAGGCTGTAAAGAAGAACGGCGAGGACTATCTCGCTGAGAACGCAAAGAAAGACGGCGTCATCACGCTGCCCAGCGGTCTCCAGTATCAGGTGCTCAAGGAAGGCAACGGCCGCAAGCCAAAGGCCACCGACACCGTGAAGTGTCACTATGAGGGCATGCTCATCGACGGAACAATGTTCGACAGCTCTATACAGCGCGGCGAACCCGCCGAGTTCCCCCTGAACGGCGTGATCGCAGGATGGACCGAAGGTCTGCAGCTCATGCAGGAGGGTGCCAAGTATCGCTTCTTCATTCCTTACACTCTCGGCTACGGCGAGCGCGGCGCAGGACAGGCCATCCCTCCCTTCGCAGCTCTCATCTTCGACGTGGAGCTTATCGAGGTGAAGTAAAAAAAAGAATCCCTCTACAACAAGAAAACATTAAAGAACAAAACATAAAAAAAACAATGAAAAAACTTTTCATCGCAGCCGTTATGGCTGTAGCCGCCATGGGCATGACCTCTTGCGGCAACTCTACACCCAAGCCCAACCTCAAGACCGACGTCGACACCCTGAGCTACGCTATGGGTCTCTCTCAGACACAGGGTCTGAAGGAATATCTCGTACAGATGGACATCGACACCACCTATATCGACGCTTTCGTAAAGGGCCTCAACGAAGGTGCCAACGCTGGCGACGACAAGAAGAAGGCTGCCTATTTTGCTGGCGTAAACATCGGTCAGCAGATCAGCAACCGCATGGTCAAGGGCATCAACCACGAGATCTTCGGTGAAGATTCTACCAAGACCATCTCTCTGAAAAACTTCATGGCGGGCTTCATCACTGGCGTTACAGGCAAGAAGGGTCTCATGACCATCGAGCAGGCCGGACAGACAGCACAGATGAAGATGATGGCTATCAAGGCCAAGAACATGGAGCAGAAATATGGCGCCAACAAAGAAGCAGGAGAGAAGTTCCTCGCTGCCAACGCCAAGAAGGCTGGCGTGAAGATGCTCCCCTCAGGTCTTCAGTATAAGGTTATCAAGGAGGGCAACGGTGCCATGCCTAAGGACACATCGCTCGTGACCGTCAACTATGAGGGCCGCACCATCGACGGCAAGGTGTTCGACAGCAGCTACAAGCGCAACCAGCCTGCCGAGATGCGCGTAAACCAGGTTATCAAGGGCTTCACAGAGGCTCTCGTTCACATGCCTGCCGGATCAGTGTGGGAGGTTTACATTCCTCAGAACCTCGCTTACGGCGAGCGTGAGGCTGGCGAGATCAAGCCTTTCTCTACTCTGATCTTCAAGATCGAGCTTCTTAAGGTCAAGTAAAGTTGATGCTTTGACAAGCATCTGACGCTTAGAAAACAAGACAAGAAACATATAGATTACTTGCGACGAGTGACAAGAAGACAAGAGCAATAAAGAAGAGGCACCAACCTCATCACGGCTTGTCTCTCGTCACTCGTCACTTATTTAATGCACTTTCACAACTATGAAGAAAATCATTATGCTTGCTCTCATCATAGCAGCAAGCTCTGCCGTTTATGCCGTGCCCGGCAAGAAGAAAAAGAAAGAGGCAGAAAAAACTGAACAGCCCAAGCCCGTGGTTCTCACCTCGGCAAGCGATACGCTGAGCTATGCCGCCGGCAAAATGCTCACACGCGGTCTGGACCAGTATCTCATCTCTGAACTGAAGGTCGACACCGCCTACATGGCTGAGGTAGAGGCTGGCTTCCGCGAGGGAATGACCCGCGACGCTGCCGACCCCAAGGCTGTGGCTCACAGCGCTGGCTTGCAGGTGGCCCAGATGGTACTCGGACGCATGCTCCCCGGCATCGAGAAGCAGTTTGCTGGCAGCGAGCACACCATCGACAAGACAAAGCTCTGCGAGGGCTTCGTGTCAGCGCTCCGCAACGACACAACCATCATGACAACAGAGCACGCAACCAATACCTTCACACAGATGCGCAAGGCTGACGAGGAGAAGGCCAACGCTGCATGGAAGGCGAAGAACGAGCAGTGGCTCAAGGACAATGCTCAGAAAGAGGGCGTGAAGACTACGGAGAGCGGACTGCAATATAAGGTCATCACCGAGGGCCACGGCGCCGTTGCCGAGAAGAGCAGCACCGTGACCGTGAAATATGAAGGCAAGCTGATCGACGGCACCGTGTTCGACAGCAGCTACAAGCGCAACCCGCAGACCACCGACTTCAAGCCGGAGCAGGTGATCAAGGGCTGGACAGAGGCTCTGTGCATGATGCCCGAGGGCAGCAAGTGGGAGCTTTACATCCCGCAGAATCTGGCTTATGGCGAACGCGCCGCTGGCGGCACCATCAAGCCCTTCTCTACTCTCATCTTCACCGTGGAGCTGGTAAAGGTCAAGAACGAAGAGCCTAAGGCTGAAAAGACTGAAACCGCCGGCGCTGCCAAGAAGGCTCCCGCCAAGAAGCCCGTGGCCAAGAAGAAAGTAAGAAAAGCGGTTGCCAGGAAAAAATAAAAAGCGACTGCTAAGAAGAAACAAGAAAAGCGGTTGCCAAGAAGAAAATAAGAAAAGCGACTGCTAAAAGAGTAAAAAAAAAACAGAAACGAGCAGAATTCATCAGATTCTCTGCTCGTTTCTGTTTTTTTATAGACTATCATTAATGTCTTGAAAAAGCCAACATCTGTTCTTTCAAGGCCATGTTTCTGTTTTTTTACTGCTTCAGACTGGAGACCTCGTCAAGCGACAATCCTGTCATGTCTGCAACAACTTCAGCCGACATGCCCTTGCCAAGCATCTTCTTCGCAACTTCTGCAATTCCTTCAGCACGTCCTTCAGCAATTCCTTCTGCTCGTCCTTCAGCACGTCCTTCAGCAAACTTCGTCTTTTCTGCCGTTCTTATCGCATTCACGATGTCGCGATACGCGTTCATGCTGTCCTCATACAGTTTCTGCTCCTGCTGGTTAAACTTCGCTATCTCTGCCTGCTCGAAGAGACGGGTGAAGACACGCTCCTGCAATGCGGCGGGACGCTGCATCAGCTTCGAGAGGTTCTTCAGCACAAACATCCACTTGTCGTACATGGTCACGAGCTCCGTTTCTTTCTTGTCGAACTTGGGAATCTCTACATAAATGTAGGTCAGCTTGTCGTAGAACACCTCATGCGTGTCGACCTCCATAAGTTTCACCTCATGGTGCCAGCGCTTGGCGTTCTCAAGGCCGTCAGCAAAATTGAAGTTCAACAAGCCGATGGTGTAGACAGGATTGAGATGAAAATCCCACTCGCCTCCACGCTGCGCCTGTTCGCGGATGGGAAACGTGGAATAGTAGATGGTGCGGTCTTTGAAAAACTCCTGGTAGACGTTCTGCATCTCTACAATAAACTTCTCGCCCTTGTCGTTCTCACAATAAACATCGAAGACGGCGCGGCGGGCGTCGATGCGGTCGCCAAGCTGCTCCGAGTTGAGATATGTGACATCCTGAACGTTCTGTTCGCCATGGAACATCGCGTTCAAGAAGCTTATAAGCAATTCCTTGTTAAACTCTGAGCCAAACAAGCGCTTAAAGCCGAAGTCGGTATGTGGGTTGATGTATTTGTCTATCATAAAACAGCTGTTTTTATTCCATCCGCAAATATACAGCATTTTAGCCAATAAAACAACAACGATGCTTAACTATTTTTTCTGGTTGCAAATATGCCGTCAGCTATTTGGGGCTCTATAATGGAAGCTTTTTAAACCTCCATGAAAGAAAGACATTTAAGTAGGTGTTCAAAATTAATTTTTATGAACACCTACTTAAAGTCATTTCTGCATAAATATGCAAAAATGGCCTTTGTTTTTACCCGGTTTTCCATTAAGCCGAAATGACAAAATGAAAGTGCCTTAATGGCGTTGTCAAAGAGGCTCTTTGAGGAGCTCATTTGGGCTCTTTGACGACCTCAAAGAGGCTCTTTGACAACACCAGACCGTTTTTAACATCTGTTAAGAATTAGTGTCATTTTTTTGCGCTTTTTTCTTCTCACAAAGAAACCAAAACAAGATATTTGCCAACATTCTGATTTTTCAATTTCCACTCCATAAACCGCATAAATATACGCCCAAACCGTATATTTATGCAATCACAAAAGACACGATAAATGACATCGAAGCTCATTTTCGATTTTTTGAAACAGGCCTTGCCAGACAAAAGTTCTTATCAGCAAAAGCAACGACATCAGGACAACATGAAGCCAAAATACTCATAAAAATAACATTTTATTACAAAAACATTTGACATTCAAACAAAAATGACTAAATTTGCGCCATTTATATGTCATACTCTTAAAACACTATCTTATGAGGAAAAGAAAAAGAATCACAGCGCTTTGCTTGGCATTGCTTGCCGTAGGAGCAATGACAGCGCAAGACCTAAAAATTTACGGTCACATGACATTGTCGGATAGTTTCGATCTCCCTCCCACTGGAATTTACGCTTTCCAGCCTAAGGCAGGAACAGCTATTACGCCAATTTTCAAACAAAGTGATTGGTATTCGAGCGGAGGATTGGTATTCATCGACGGCAAATTGTACTCAGTGAACCGCGACAACAAGAAAATTGATGTGTATGACACCAAAGCAACACCGTGGGCAGCCGGATCGCAAGTGGAATTTAGTGGATTCAATGGAGCCACCGACTTGACTTACGACATCACCACGCAAAAGGTTTACGGATGCTTCATTGAGACAGACAAGACCTATTCTTTCGGAACCTTAAACCTTGAAACAGGCGAGCGGACAAAAATAGCAACCCTGCCACAATTCTATTCTGCCATTGCCGCCAACAGCCAAGGCACAATATACGGAGTGGGTGCCGACCTTGCACTTTACAAATTTGACAAATCGACAGGCAGCGCGACAAAAGTTGGCGATACAGGGCTCGAAACAATAGACCACTGGGTTCCGCAGTCGGCTGAATTTGACCAAGACAGCAACACGCTATATTATTGTTACAACACGGGCAAAGCCTCAATTATTGCAAACAACACCTACCTTTACACAATAAACACAGAAACGGGACAGGCAGACAAGGTGATGCAGTTTCCGCAGAACGAAACGTTTGTAGACATTTACATCCCGGCTTCGACACAGAGCGTTGGCGCACCTGCCAAAGTGGAAGAGCTCATGGCTTCTTTCGACAAGGGCACTGGCAACGGAAAGGTTTCTTTCGTCATGCCAAAGAAGAGCATAGACGGAAAGGACCTCTCCGGAAGCCTCGACTACACCATTGCCATTGGCGGCGAGACCGTGGCAACGGGTTCAGCCAAGGCTGGCGATGCCGTAAGCAAAGACGTGAGCACAACAGCAACGGGCGAGACCACTCTTGCCGTGACGCTGACAAACGGTTCTGGCAAGACATCATTGACCGAAAAGACAGCCTTCATTGGCATCGACACGCCGCTGACGGTCGGCAACTTAAAGCTAAGCACCGCCGACAATCAAACCGTGACACTTACATGGGATGCTCCAACGGCAGGTGTGCACGAGGGATATATTGATCCTGAAAACCTAACATACAGGGTAACACGCATGCCTGAAGGAAAGGTGTGTGCCGACGCTCTTACCGCAACAACATTCAGCGAGAAGCTGTCTGCTGAAAAGATAACAAGCATATATTATAATGTGGAGGCAAAGAACTCGGCTGCAAGCGGCGAGGCCACAGCATCGAACCGCGTAAACGTGGGCAAGCCTATCGAGACGCCTTTCAATGAAGCCTTCGACAATGACGAACGGTTCGCAACCTTCACCGTGACCGACGGCTACAGCGACGGTTCCACATGGAAACGTGTAACAAACAGAGAAGAAAACACAAGCTATGCCGTTTGCGAATATAACAAAAACAACCCGAAGGACGAATGGCTTATCACGCCATCGGTTAAGCTCAACAAGGGTGTCAGATATGTGCTCTCGTTCAAGGCTTCAAGTGTTTACATGACAAAGCCCGAGAAGATGGAGGTGGCATACGGCAAAGGCACCACACCAGAGAACATGACCAATGTGGTGATGAAACCGACCGTTGTGGACAACAACAAATCGGGCGAATGGAAGGAATACTCATATATAATAGAGGTACCTGAAGACGGAAATTACAATTTCGGATTCCATGCCGTTTCTGATGCCGACATGTTCAATCTCGCCCTGACAAATGTCAGCATCGAGGGTTCGCACATGTCGGCTCCTGCCGAGGTGAACAACCTTGTGGCAACATCTGATGCCAACGGTGCCCTTACGGCTGATGTCGTTTTCACCACTCCTTCAAAGACAGTTGGCGGCAAGGACATTGACAAGCTCACAAAGGTAGAGGTTCTATGCAACGGAACATTGCAGAAGACCATTGACAACCCGCAACCGGGATCGGAACAGAAGGCAACCATTAACGTGAACAGCGGCTCAAACAACATCTCCGTCTTGGCTTACAACGAAGCAGGAGCAAGCATTCCTGCAAAAACAACCGTATATGCAGGACCTGACGTACCGGGCAAGACAACCGTCAGCGTGCAACTGAAGGACGGAAAACAGATCGTTTCATGGGAAGCGCCAAAGGGACAGAACGGTGGCTATGTTGACCCTGCCGACTGCAAATATACCGTTTACCGCTTTGTCGGTGACGAGCAGAAAACGCTCGTGGAAGACACTGAGGAAACAAGCTTCACGGACGATTATGCAGCTACAAGCCAGGTCGTTGTAACTTATGCCGTTATACCTAACAACAGCTTGGGCTATGGAACATACAGCACAGCACATCCTGTTGTTGTGGGAGGCACACCATACGAGCTGCCATATTTCGAGACATTCAAATCGGGCTTCAGCACATATCCCATCTGGAGCATGGTGGCACGTTCAGGCATAGGCAGCTGGGTGTTGTATGACAAGGACAAGGCTCCTGGAATGCCTAAGCCCTACGACGAGGATGGAGGCTACATCTTCTTTTCAAAGAACAATGACGGCGACCGCTGCCAACTGTTCTCTGGAAACATAGACCTCAAGGGAGCGAAGAACCCTACTCTCGAGCTATGGTACTATAACAAGAAATCGCAGAACGCCCTCGCCATACAGGCTTCTGCCGACACTGGTGCATGGGAGGATCTAAAGGTTATCAACTATAACAACGATCTGCCCGAGGGATGGTCAAAGCTAAGCCTGCCTCTTTCTCAATATAAGAACAACAGTTATCTGCAGATAGGATTCGAGGCAACGGCAAACGACAACGGCATAATAGCGATTGATGCTATCGGCGTGCGCGACCTTTACGCTAACGATCTTGCCGTGACGCTCAGCGGTAAGAAACATTTCTTCTTTGATGCCGACAACACACTTTCGGCAACCGTGGAGAACCTCGGACAGACAGTGGCAGAAGACTATGCTGTAAATTTCTACTGCAACGACAAACTTTTCTCAACAGAGAAAGGAAAACCCCTCGCTGCTGGAGAGACGAAAGTGGTCTCATGCAATGTAAAGCTCGGCCTTGACAATGCCGATACAGACAACTACCATGTGGAAGTGGCATACGCTGCCGATGAGAACTCTGCCAACAACGTGTCTGACGTGCTGGCGGTGACCAACAGCTTGCCTAAATATCCAACAGCCAAGGGGTTAGCTGCATCAGCCGAAGGCAACAGCGTGCACCTCACATGGACAGCACCAGAGACTTATGTGGCACCTGCCACTGAAGCCGTGACAGAGAGCTTTGAAGATTACACACCGTTCACGATTGATGATCTTGGCGACTGGACGCTTGAAGATGTGGAAGGCGAAGAAGGAACCTTCGGCTTACTGCCTCTCAACTTCCCATATCGAGAAGCAGCAAAATCGTTCCAGGTGTTCAACGCCGATTATCTGCACATGCGCAGCGATGGCGACTATGAGGTTTGGGCTGCACACACAGGCAAGCAGATGCTCATGGCCTTTGCCGACAAGGACCGTCTGAACGACGATTGGCTGATTTCGCCTGAACTCTCGGGCAACAAACAGACTATCAAGTTCTGGGTTCGGTCTATCTCAGGCAATTATCCTAATGAGACCTACTCGGTAATGGCATCCAGCAAAGGCAGAGAGGTTACCGACTTTACAGAAGTGGCTAAGGGTGAAGCACCGCTCGACTGGACAGAAAAGGAAGCAGAATTGCCTGAGGGCACTAAGTATTTCGCTATACGCTGTACCTCAAGCGACTGCTATCTTATGGTTCTTGACGATGTGACATACATTCCTGGCACAGGTCTGCCCAGCGAGTTGTCGCTCGTGGGTTACAACATCTACCGCGACGGCGAGAAAATCACCCAGGAGCCTGTAGGTACAACTACATTCACCGACAAAATAGACATAAGCAAGAACCATCTCTATGCCGTAACAGCTGTTTATGCAACAGGCGAATCTCGCTTCTCTAACGTGGTGACACTTGGCAATTTGAGCGGTGTCGCTTCAATAGAATCGGACAAAGTGTCTATAAAAGCTCTCAACAGTCATATCATCGTTGCACAGGCAGAAGGCAAGAACATAACCATAAGCAACGCTGCAGGTGCGGTTCTCTTCAACGGAAAAGCCACAGAACCGACCGTTTCTGTGCCAGCTGCAAATGGCATATATGTTGTAAAGGTTGGCGACAACGTCAAGAAGTTTGTGGTGAGACAATAATTCTGTTTATTGACGCGCTTGTTTTAGACCAATAGATTTTTGTTTGGCCTTAAGCATTAAAAAGGGAGCGAACCCACGAAAGGTTCGCTCCCTTTTAATTGTACTAAACTATAGAGGATGTATCTTTGTCGTTATTCCTTGTCCCACCATACGCGGGTGTTGTTGAAGTTGTCCTCGGTCTGCAAACCAAGACGGTTGAGAGCCTCCTTATAGTTTGCACCGTTGATCTGAACCTCGTCAGAAGGATAAGGCATGCGGCGAACGATGCCAGGACCCCAGTTGCCCATTGAGCTGAAGTTGGGCTGCAGATGAGTCTTCTCCTCCAATACGGGATAGCCAGAACGACGCCAGTTGGCGTAGGTCTCATACTCATCGAAGAAGCAGTTGATCCAATATTGGGTGTTGATCTGCTCATAAGCCTTAGCTGCATCGTAGGGGTTAGCTGCGAGGTAAGCGTTGATGGCAGCGTCGGTGAGGTATGTGCTCACGAGAGTCTTGGCGTTCGCACTTGGGAAAGCGCTGAACTGCTTCATGGCGCAACGCACACCAGCCTCATAGAAAGTCTTTGCGTCGCCGCTGATGTAGCCACGGAGAGCAGCCTCTGCAAGCAGCAGGTTGGTCTGGGCAGCTGTGCATACGAATGTAGGACCTGTGGGGTCGCCGTAGGTTGAGCGGTTGGGCTGTGAGTAAGCCTTCTTGTAATACTTGTCGCTGTTCTTGTCAGAAAGAACCTCATCGGTAAACTCTGTGCCGTTATACTTCTTGATAGAGTAGTCAGATGAGGGGCTCATGCTGAAGAAGCCGGGGAGAGCCTTCTGCTTTGCAGGAGCAGCGTTCTCTGCCTTGGCGGGATCCACGTCCTTTGTCTCATAGTCGGTAGGATAAACGCACATGAAGAGAGGTATACGCGGGTCGTTGGTGCTCTTGAGCAGGTCGAGGAATGTGGTGTTGATGAAAGCTACACCTACATCCTCGTGAGTGATAATCTTTGCGTAAGGCTCAGAAGAGTCGTTGGTTGTTACACCGCCGGCGTGCATGAGCATGCAGTTGTCGTCGTTGCTTGTGATCACGCCGTTGGCGAATGCCTTGGCAGCGTAGGTCTTGGCTGTGGCGTCGTCAACCTTGGTCAGACGCATGGCCACGCGAAGCATGAGCGAGTTGGCAAACTTCTTCAGCTTGGCAACGTCGCCGCTGTAGAAGAGCTCCTGCTTGCCGAGAGATGCTATGCCTGAGCCGAGAGCGGCCTGAGCCTCGTCAAGCTCCTTGAGGAGATCCATGTAGATGTCCTTCTGCGTGTCATACTTCGGATAAGGATGCTCTGCGGGCTGTCCTGCCTCTGAGTAAGGAATATCTCCGTGGAGGTCGGTAAGACGCTGGAAGGTGTATGCACGGATGATACGCGCAATCTGGTAGTTCTGCTGGTTAGCGGGATCGTCCTTCCACTTTGAGATAACGGTCTGGATGTCACGGATGGTGGCACGGTCGCCAGAGCCGAGCACAGAGCCCCAGTAAGCGGCAGCATAGCCGTTAGAGTAGCTGTTGAGACCGTAGCTCCACCACCAGCCACCGGCAGCGATGTGCTGGTTCCACTGTGAGAGGTAGATAAGTCCGTCGCGCCATACGTCCCAGTCGGAACCGAGCGCCTGGTGCTGTGCGTTTGTGAATACCATCTGGTAGTTCACGTTTCCAGAGTTGGAGTGCTCCGGATCGACGTTGAGATCACCGAAGTCGCCGCAGCTTGAAGCCAGTGCGACAATGGAGAGCGCAGCGAGTGTATTTTTAATATATCTTTTCATAGCTGTTATGATCTTATGTTATGTTAGAATTTGACGTTTACATTGAAACCGATGTTGCGGGTGTAGGGATAACCGTTGAGCTCAAGACCCTGACCGTTGCTGTTGGTGTAAGCCGACTCGGGATCGATATTGTCGGTGTGCTTCATGATTGTCCACAGGTTGCGGCCAATTACAGACACTGTCAAACCCTTCACATACTTGGTCTTCTCGAGAAGGCTCTTGGGGAATGTGTAGCTCAGCGAAACCTCACGCAGCTTGATGAAGCTTGCGTTGTATGTAAACTCTTCAGCGATGTTGTTCTCGCAGATCTTGCCATAGTAGTTCTGTGCTGACACAGCCACCTGGTTGGGCTGACCTGTTGCCTCGTCGATGCCCGGGAACACATAGAGCTGGTTGGGGCTCTCGGCTGTACGTCCTACGAGCGTGTTCTTGTGAAGACCGCTGCTGTAGGCCTGGTAGTTAGAACCAGAGAAGAGCTTGGCACCGAACTTGTAGTCAACGAGGAATGAGAGAGAGAAGTCGCGATACTTGAGCGTGTTGCTCCAACCGCCAGTGTACTTGTACACACCGCTACCGAGGCTCACCTGCTCGCCGTTGTTCTGAGGCATACCGTCCTTGAGGAGGAGGCGTCCCTGGTCGTCGCGCTTATACTTGTAGCCGATGAGCTGTCCGTAAGCCGAGCCAACAACGTTGTAAACACCTACAGAACCCATGCGCGATGTTGCGCCCTCGATGGCAAGACGCTCAACGCCCTCGCCGAGATACTTAACCTCTGAGTTGTTTACAGAGAAGTTGAAGACGGTGTTCCACATGAAGCGCTTGGTCTGCACGGGTGTAGCGTCGACCATAAACTCGAAACCGCGGTTCTCGATCTCACCAACGTTCAGAACGCGTGCTGAGAAACCTGAGGCTGAAGAGGTAGAAACGTTGGCGATGTCGTCCTTCGTGTTCTTGATATAGTAGGCGAGGTCGAAGTTCAAGCGGTTCCGGAAGAAGGCAAGGTTAAGACCGATCTCCTTCTCTGTGATGCGTACCGGCTTGAGGTTCTCGTTAGGATAGGTGCCCGAGTTGGCTGTAGAAGCCTGAACACCGTTGATCTTATAGTTCTTCACCTTGTAGCGGAGCAGGTTCTGGTAAGCAGATGTGCCGTTAGATGCGAAAGCGTAGCCAGCACGGATCTTACCGAAGTCGAACCAGTCGGGCAGGCTCTCACGGAACGAGTCGGTAAACACCCACGATGCTGTTACAGAGGGATAGAAATAGCTGTTGTTGTCGTCAGACAGAGTAGAGAACCAGTCGTTACGTCCTGTTACGTTCAAGAACACCTGGTTCTTCCATCCGAAGTCGGCAGTGAAGTAGAGCGAGTTAACGCGATACTTAGCGTATTGAATCTCACCACGCAGGTCTGTCGGGTCGAGGTTGTTAACAGACCAGAGGCCGTCAACGATGAACGGACGTCCGCCTTTTGTCGGGTAGTAAGTCTTATAGGTGTTGTCCTGTCTGTTGCCGCCGAATGTAGCGCCAACGCTCCAGTCCTTGGCAAAAATCTTGTTGAAGCCGAGGAGGAAGTTGTAGTTCATCTCATAATAGTTCTTCATGTACTCTTCCATGAAGCCATAGGGGTCGGCAGCAGCACCTGTAGGCTGCACGCTCTTGTTCTCGTAGGTATAGCCGTCACGCTGCACAGCTCCCTGGAGGTAGAGCCAGTCGGTGATGTCCCACTTAAGGTTGATGGCACCTGTGAAACGGTTACGCTTGGCCACGTTGGTCTTGCGATACTGGAGCCAGTAGGGGTTGTTGAAGTAGATGTTGGTACCGCCGATCATCTCCTTGCCGTCAACGGTTGTACCCCATGGGCTTTCAGCTGAGCCGCGCTCCATCCAGCGGATGTCGAACGAGTTGGCGTGCCATAGCAGAGAAGCGTTGGTGTTGCCGTTGCCGTCAGAGAGCGATGAACGTCCGTTGAACTTCTCGAACACATAGTTGGCTGTTACGGTAGCCGTCAGGTTCTTGAACAGGTTGTAGGTGGTGTTCATGTTGAAACCGAGCTGGCGGTTGTTGGCGTTAGGCAAGATGCCCTTCTCCTTATTATATGTAGCGCCAAGACGGTATGTAACCTTCTGGTCAGAACCAGAGATGGCAACAGAAGCGTTCTCTGTCACACCTGTGCGGTAGAAGTTGTCGAAGTTGTCGACATAAGAATACTTGTACTTGTTGCCGAGGAAGTTTACAGCCTCGCCACCGTCCATAGCCTCACCCCAGTTGCTCTGCTCCGAGTCTTGTGCAGCAGTAACGTCCATCGGGCGCTTGCCGTTTGTACCCTGACCGAAGACTGTCTGGAAGTCGCGCTGGTCGTAGATGGTGTTGAAGGTGAGGTTGTTGTTCACCTCGATGCTTACGGGCTGGCCCTTCTTTCCGCTCTTTGTTGTGATGAGCACGGCACCGTTACCACCACGGTAGCCATAAAGAGCAGAAGCAGCAGCACCCTTGAGCACCTGTATGCTCTCGATATCGTCGGGGCTGATGTTGCTCAGACCGTCACCCATATCGGTGCCGCCATATGTGCCGCCAGTGCCCTGGTTGGTGTTGTCGAAAGGCACGCCGTCGATAACGTAGAGAGGCATGTTGTTGCCAGTCATTGAGGCGTTACCACGGATTACGACGCGTGATGAGCCGCCACCTGTGGCGTTGCCTGCTACAGAAACACCGGCAATCTTGCCTGAGAGAGCGTTGCCGAGGTTGGGGTCACGGGCGAGCTGGAACTCGTCGCCGCCCACCTTTGTGGTAGAATAGCCGAGCGAGCGCGACTGGCGCTTGATGCCGAGAGCTGTCACAACAACCTCGTCAATGGCCTGGCTCTCGTTCTGAAGCGTAACGTTTACAGTAGTTTTTCCTTCAACGGAAACAACCTGTGTCTTTGAGCCCAGATAAGAGATCTCGATCTTTGCTTTGGGCGAGGGAACTGTAATTTCATAGTTACCGTCGATGTCGGTGATAGAACCTGTTTTCGTTTCACCCTGAATCTTGACGGTGGCTCCGATAACGGGTTCTCCCGTAGCATCCTTTACATTACCTTTAATCACGGTACTCTGGGCACTTGCAACCATGGCTGTAAGCACCAATGCACCGGTAAGGCAAGCTCTCCTGAGAGAGTGCAAATTGAAATAGTTTCGTTTCATTGTGATAGGATTGGTTTAAAAATATGGTTTTGATTTATATTTGATTTATATTTGGCTTTTGTTGTTTTTAAAGTTTTTAATTTTATTTGTTGTTTTTATTTGATTTATATGTCGTTAATTGTTTTGTTCTGT
>ERZ1026886.817-NODE-817-length-15191-cov-6.164707_pt1 | contig 15191 bp, 10 predicted proteins | sample MGYA00380173_ERZ1026886 | MGnify/ENA primary metagenome ERZ1026886 (study PRJEB33269, sample SAMEA4719809) | human gut metagenome | biome: human-associated habitat; feature: organic feature; material: feces | place: Cameroon | collected 2013-10 ... | reverse complement strand
CTGCCTTCGGCAGCTCAACCAGCGGTTATGGATATTCGCCGCCTTCGGCGACGCTTGCTTGAGATAATAATCGCTTGAAAATGTATTTATTATACACTTGCGAAAGTTCTATAAATAAAAACTAAATAAGAAAAAGCTCAGACATTATGAAAGAGATAACAAGCAATATCTATTATGTGGGTGTGAACGACCGCAACAAGAACCTCTTTGAGGGACTGTGGCCATTGCCCAAAGGAGTGTCTTACAACTCCTATCTTATCGTGGACGAGAAGGTGTGTCTTGTCGACACCGTAGAGGTCGATTTCTTCACACAGTTTATAGAGAACATCCGCGATGTGATCGGCGATCGTCCCATCGACTATATCGTTGTTAACCACATGGAGCCCGACCACAGCGGTTCGCTGGCTCTCATGCGCAAGTATTATCCCAACGTCACCGTTATCGGCAACAAGAAGACGTTTGGCATGATGGCCGGCTTCTATGGCATTGAAGGCGGCTGCGAGCATGAGGTGAAGAACGGTGACATGCTGTCGCTCGGCAAGCACGAGCTGCAGTTTGTGCTCACGCCGATGGTCCACTGGCCCGAGACCATGGTAACGCTCGACACCACCACCCACACGCTGTTCTCAGGCGATGCCTTCGGTTGCTTCGGCGCCCTCAACGGCGGCGTTGTGGACAGCGACATCAACTGCGACTCGTTCTGGATGGAGATGATACGCTATTACAGCAACATTGTGGGCAAGTATGGCATCCCCGTGCAGAACGCGCTGAAGAAGCTTGCTGGCGTTCAGATCGACTATATCTGCTCTACCCACGGTCCTGTGTGGCACGACTTTGCCGCCCGTGTCATCGGCACCTACGACCGTCTGTCGCGCTACGAGGCAGAGCCCGGTCTGGTGATCTGTTACGGCACGATGTATGGCAACACGGAGCGCATGGCAGAGATCATCGCCCAGGCTGCCAGCAGGGCAGGCGTTAAGGACATCGTTATCTACAATGTCTCGAAGACCCACCATTCGTTTATTCTCCGCGACATTTTCCGTTACAGTGGCTTGATCGTTGGTGCTCCCACCTACAACGCCGGCCTTTATCACGAGATGGAGGTGTTGCTCTCCGAGATTTCTAACCGCGACATCAAGAACCGCCTGTTCGGATGGTTCGGCAGCCATGGCTGGGCAAGCAAGGCTGTTGCCAAGATTGGCGAGTGGAACGAGACCCACCTCAAGTTTGAGGCTGTGGGAGAACCTGTTGACATGAAGCAGGCTCTCACCCCTGAGGTGCGCCAGCAGTGTGAGGCGCTTGGCGTGGCCATGGCAGAACGTCTGCTTAAGGGTAGAAAATAAGGGTTTAAGACTTTCGCTAGTGCATAATAAACACATTTTCAGGTGTTTATAATCTCGAGCGAGCGTCGCCGAAGGCGGCGAATATCCATAACCGCTGGTTGAGCTGCCGAAGGCAGCGAAGCCTGCGGTTCAAAGAATGATGGTAAGATCGTCCTCGAAGAGGGCGAACATATGGAATATTTGAACAGCTTGCTTGTGTTCGCCCTCTTCGAGGACGTTATGTTATCTTGCTGTGAAACCGCAGGTTACGTTCGCTTCGCTCTCTTCACCAGCGGTTATGGATATTCGCCGCCTTCGGCGACGCTTGCTTGAGATGATTTCCATCATATTTTAAATGCGAAAGTTCAGTTAAAGATAAAAAGGGTCCCTGTCTAAGATTAAAGACAGGGACCCTTTTGGCTTCTTTTTGGGGGCAGATATGCTCTTATTTCTTTCTTGGCTTTCTTCTTGCCCAGCCTTCCTCGGTAAAGTCGGGCTCGGTGCCTTTCAGCTTCACGTTGTCGTTGTGCTGGAAGAACTGCTTCCAGTCGTCTTTCTTGCCACTCTCCTGGAACGTTGAGTCGTCGTCATAGTTGCGGCGCTTCGACTTCTTTTCATATTTTGCAAAGCCGTCGTTCTTGCCATAGCCGTCGTTGTCGCGGCCTCTGCGTGAGGTTCTCTCGCTGCGGCCTGAAGCGCGGCTGTCGTCGCGTGAGCCACGGTTGCCTCCATCGCGTGAGGAGCGACCGCCGCGTGAGCCACGGCCTGAGGCACCGCCATCGCGGCTGTCGGCATCGTTGCAGCGCACGCTGCGACCCTTGTAAGATGTTCCGTCGAGGGCGCGGATGACCTTCTGTGCATCCTGCTCGGGCACCTCTATGTAAGAGAACTTGCTCAGGAGGTCGATATGTCCAATCTCCTGACGTCCGTCCACATGACGGTTTACAAACTGCATGACCTCGCCGGGGTAGAAGCCGTCGGCTTTGCCCAGGTTTATGAACAGACGTTTGAAGCCAGCCTCTGCCTTGCGCGGGCCTCTGCTGCGGTCTGTGCGTCCTGTCTTGCCTCTGCCCTCGGCATCGCGCTTGTTGCGCTCGTTGGTGGGCTTGAGAATCTCGGGCGCGTCGGCATAATATTTGAGGAAGCGGCCAAACTCAAGGCTCACGATCTTCTTCAGGATGTCTTCCTTGTCAACAAACTCGAAGTGGCGGTTGATGTCGTCCATGAAGGGAGCAATCTCCTCCTCGTCCACATCGGCCTTCTCTATCTCGTCGATGGCCTTATAGAGCTGCTTGGTGCATATCTCCTTTGGTGTGGGCAGCGTTCCGTCGACAAAATCTTTGCCTATCTCGCGCTCAATGTCGCGCACCTTACGCTTCTCGCGTGTGTGTATAATGCTTATGCTCGTTCCCTTCTTTCCTGCTCGTCCTGTACGTCCTGAGCGGTGAGTGTAGCTCTCGATGTCGTCGGGCAGACCATAGTTGATGACGTGTGTCAGGTCGTCCACGTCCAGTCCGCGTGCTGCCACGTCGGTAGCCACGAGGAGCTGTGTGAGGTGCTGGCGGAATTTCTGCATGGTGAGGTCGCGCTGCTGCTGTGAGAGGTCACCGTGCAGCGACTCGGCGTTGTAGCCGTCGCGTATGAGCTTGTCGGCCACCTCCTGTGTCTCCTTCTTTGTGCGGCAGAAGATGATGGCAAAGATGCGCGGGTAGAAGTCGACGATGCGCTTCAGGGCCAGATACTTGTCCTTGGCGTTCACCATATAATAGATGTGGTTTACGCTCTCTGCACCCTCGTTGCGTGATCCCACCACGATCTCCTTGAAGTCGTGCAGGTAGCTCTTTGCAATGCGCTCGATCTCGCGGCTCATGGTGGCCGAGAAGAGCAGCGTGTTGCGGTCCTGTGGCACGCCCTCGAAGATGGCGTTTATAGAGTCGGCAAAGCCCATGTTGAGCATCTCGTCAGCCTCGTCGAGCACCACGTTCTCAACCTTGTCGAGCTGTGCCACGCCACGGTTCATGAGGTCGATGAGACGTCCCGGTGTGGCCACGATGATCTGTGCGCCGTGCTTCAGCGCATGGATCTGGTCAACGATGCTGGTGCCTCCATAAACAGCCACCACGTTGATGCCCTTGATATACTTGGAAAAATCTTTCAAGTCGTCAGCGATCTGTAGACACAGCTCGCGTGTCGGACTGAGCACTATGGCCTGAGTGTGTCTTTGCGTGGGGTCCACGCGTTGCAGCAATGGAATGCCGAACGCGGCGGTCTTGCCTGTACCTGTCTGCGCGAGGGCAATGACGTCGTTGCCGTGTCCCAGCAGATATGGAATCACTTCTTCCTGCACTGGCATGGGATGCTCGAATCCCAGCTCTTCAATGGCGTGGCGAATCTCTTCGCTTACACCCAATTCTTCAAATGTCTTCAATGTGTCTTGTTGTTTCTTCTGTGCGGTCTGTGCCGCAATGATGCAGCATGTCTGTGCTGCTTGAAAAATAAAAAATAATTCTCAGGGGGAAGTGCGCTCACCCTCCCAGCCATAATCCTCAATATCTCTAAAAAAGATGTATAAACAGGGTGAAGAAACCTCCCGAAAACGTTCTATTTCATAGCACATTTTCTCGCCATGGCAAAGCCCAAGCAAGCTTGGCTTTGCTCATCTGGCTTAACGAAAATGTTCTACCGACAGCCTTGTCGGCAGCGTTGCGGGTGCAAAGTTAGTGAAAAAGAATGAGTTAGCCGCCAAAAGCGCGGCTTATTGTCAAAAAATAATGTTAAAAAGCCCTCGCATGCTATGCTCATTAAGGATAAATGCTTAACTTAGCAACTCAAATTGATTTTTTTAACTAAAACCATAAAATTATGAGAATGAGACATCTTAAGGTTGCGGTTGTGCTCCTTGCGGGCGTGCTGCTCACCAACTCTTGCGTTGGTTCGTTCGGTCTGTTTAACAAGTTGGCTTCATGGAACAAGAGTGCCACAAACGAGAAGTTCCTCAACGAGCTTATCTTCCTCATCATCTCTCCAGCTTATGCTGTGTGCTCTGTTGTCGACGTGCTGGTGCTCAACACCATCGAGTTCTGGTCAGGCAGCAACCCCGTGGCGCAGCGTGTGGGCAAGACCTTCGAGGTGCAGGGACAGGACGGCCGCTATTATGCCGTGACAACCCTTAAGGATGGCTATTCTATAAAGAAACCCACCGGTGAGGTCATCAAGTTCATCTACAACAAGGACACCAAGACCTGGCAGGAGGAAGAGAACGGCACCGTGACCGATCTGTTCCGCTTCAACGACGACGGCACCGTGCAGGCTTTCCTGCCCAATGGCACCGACATCAAGGTATCGCAGGATGAGGCTGGTCTGTTCCAGGCTCGCATGGCGATGAACGGCGCTTGCTTCTATGCAGCAAGATAAGGTGCTATGAAATTGAACGTTTGCGATAAGCCAGATGAGCAGAGCCAAGCTTGCTTGAGCTCTGCCATGGCGAGCAAAGGTGCCATAAAATGGAACGTTTGCGTTTTCTGTTCGGCCAATAACAACATTGCCGCCGACTATTTTGAAGCTGCCCGTGAGCTTGGCCGCTGGATAGGCCATGAGGGTCATGCGCTCGTCTATGGCGGTGCCAACCTCGGACTGATGGAGGCTGTGGCCCGTGAGGCGCACGATGCCGGTGCCATGGTCATCGGCGTTGTTCCCACCATTCTTGAGAAGACGGGTCGCGCGAGCGACTGTATAGATGTCAACATTGCCTGCGACAACCTTAACGACCGCAAGGCGTTGATGATAGAGCGCAGCGACCTCATCATTGCTCTTCCCGGCGGTGTAGGCACTCTCGACGAGATCTTCACCGTCGTTGCTGCCGCCTCGATAGGCTATCACCACAAGCGCGTGGTGCTCTACAACATCGGTGGCTTCTGGAACCCGCTCCTCGCCCTGCTCGACAGCATGCGCCAGCAAGGCATGTTGCGCCCAGGTTTCGAGACCTCGCTTCCTGTGGCTAACAACCTTGAGGACATTAAGCGCATTGCAAGTGAGGGATAGAACGGGCTTAAGATAGAACAAAAAAAAGGCACAGCTTTGAAGAGAGCTGTGCCTTTTTTTATAGGTGATGATAGGTTGTTTGGGCTGACGTGTCGGCGTACCTCGGTCGGGATGCGTGTGTACCTCGGTCGGGATGCGTGTGTACCTCGGTCGGGGTACATGTGTACCTCGGTCGGGGTACGATGACCATCAAGCCTCTTTGACACGACAAAGGGGCTTTCCCTTAAAGCGGCGTCAGCCCTTTTTTACCTTTTTACCTTTTTACTTTTTTACCTTTAAAAGTCCTTTTTTACCTTTAAAAGAACCTTAAACACCATGTCCTTATAGTCGACACGATATTGTGGGAGAGATATGCCGTTGGTGCCCCAGCTGTCCACACCGCCGAGGCCTGTCTGCACGAGGTCGAGGCAGAGGTTTGTGAAGCGCGACTTAGGCACCTGTGGCGAGTGGCGCTGTTCCTTCTCGTCACCGTCGTCGAGGTCAGCGATAGAGTAGTGGAGGGCGCTTGCGGCAAACTCCTTGTCAGAGAGCACAGTGAAGCCGTTGCCGTCGGCATCGGTCTGCTTCCACCAGCGCATGTCGCTCTTTGTGCCTGTCTCCTGCGGACGCACATAGGGGTAGAACTGCTCGTCGGCTGTCTGCTTGTAGATGCCGATGTTCTGTGACAGCTTGCGGTCAGCATAGTTTTCTATCGGTCCGCGGCCGTAGAAGGTCGACTGGTCCATGTTGTAAGGCAGCTCCATGACCATGCCGAAGCGGAACATGGGGCTAACCTTTGCACCCTTGGTTGTGCCCATAGCCTGTGTTACCGCCATTGAGCCGTCGGCAGCCACGTTGTAGGTAAGCGTGAGCTTGGCCTCCACCTTAGGCATGTCGTAGGTAGCTGTAACCACCGCCACGTCAGCCGAGCCCTTGGCACCCTTCTTTATGTCGATGCTCTTGAGGTTCATCTCGGGGTTGAACCACGCCTTGTAGCTCTTGTTCAGGCCGCCACCCATGTCGTTGTCGGTCACGGCGCGCCAGAAGTTGGGCTTCAGCGTGCCGCCCTCGCCGAGGAGCTGCTTGCCGTTCACGTCGTAGCGTGTGAGCAGACCCGTTGTCTTGTCCCATGCCACGTTCACGCTGTGTGTCCTGACGCTCAGCTCCTGCGTCTTCTTGCCGTTGTCAATCTTTGCCTTCTTGCCTTCCTTTGCCATCATGACCTTCTGCTCGGCAGATGGTGTGGCGATGTCGTTGCCCTGCCATTCGTCGACGGTGAGCTGCTGGTAAGCGATCACCTGTCCTGCCTCCATGAGCGGTTCAGCCTTCTTCAGACGATACTCGATGTTCACCAGTCGCTCCTTGCCGTCCTTGGCTGTGCTCACGGTGAACGGCAGCTTGATCTGCTTCGTCTCCTGCGGCTTCACGTCGATGTTGGCCTCTGTTCCGTTGGCTGTCTCCACGCCGTCTTCCATGATGCTCCAAGAGAGCGACACGTTGTCGAGCGGGCGGAAGAAGTTTTCGTTCTTCACCGTCACCACGCCGTTGGCGAGGTCCACGGGTGAGGTCCAGATGTTCTGATAGTAGAAGCCTGTCTCATACATGTGCGGGTTAGGCACGCGGTCGGGCGAAACCAGACCGTTACAGTTGAAGTTGTTGTCTGACGGGTCGTAAGAGTTGTAGTCGCCACCATATTTATATATGCTGCGTCCCTCAGCGTCTTTTCCGCGCAAGCCCTGGTCCACGAAGTCCCAGATGAAGCCACCCTGATATTTAGGATACTTGCGCACCAGGTCCCAATATTCCTTAAATCCGCCGCCCGAGTTGCCCATGGCATGTGCATATTCACACTGTATGAGCGGTTTTGTGATCTTCGGGTCAGAGGCGTAGCGCTCACAGTCGGCGTGTGGGTAATACATCGGACAGAAGATGTCGGTGTTGCTGCCCAGCCCCGCGCGTTCCCAGTGGATGGGTCGTGAGGGGTCGGTCTGTCTTATCCAGTCGTGTGCTGCCGTGAAGTTGGGTCCGTCGACCGTCTCGTTGCCCAGCGACCAGTAGATTATGCTCGGATGGTTAAAGTGCATCATCACGTTGTGCTGGTTGCGCTCCATGATCTGCTTTGCAAACTGCGGCTTCTTTGCCTCCGATGTGTCGTCATACTGGAAGCCGTGGCTCTCCTGGTTTGCTTCGGCACAGAGGTATATGCCATACTGGTCGCAGAGGTCATACCACATCGGATCGTCAGGATAATGGCATGTGCGCACAGCGTTGATGTTGAAGCGTTTCATGAGCGTGAGGTCTTGTATCATGCGCTCTCTTGACACCACATATCCCTTGTCGGGATCCATCTCGTGGCGGTTGGCACCCTTTATGAGCACGGGCTGTCCGTTGACGAGCAGCTGGGCGTTCTTGATCTCTATCTTGCGGAAGCCCACCTTCACGGGCACCGACTCCACGTCTTTGTCGTTCTGCTTCACCGTTGCCACGAGGGTGTAGAGGTTTGGCGTCTCTGCTGTCCACTTCTGCGGGTTCTGCACGTCAAACTTAAGCGTGTGCTTCAGCACCGCCGGTCCTCCCGTCTTGCTCTTCACCTTCGATGCGTTGATGACCTTTCGTGTGACCTGGTTGCCCTGTGGGTCAATGAGGTCGAACACGAACATGGCAGAGCCTTTCATGTTGACCTTCACGCTGAGCTGTCCGTTCTCATATTGAGCGTCGAGGTCGGGTGTTACCTGGAGGTTGTCAATGTGTGCCATGGGAGAGCGGCTGTAGAGGTAGCAGTCGCGTGCCACGCCGCTGAGGCGCCAGAAGTCCTGGTCCTCACAGTAGGAGCCGTCGCTCCAGCGGAATGTCTGGAAGGCAATGAGGTTCTTGCCCGGTCGCAGGTAGGGCGTGATATCAAATTCGGCTGCCACCTTCGAGTCTTCGGCATAGCCGGCAAACTGTCCGTTGACGTAGAGATACATGTTTGAGGTCACGCTTCCGAAGTGGGCAATGACCTGTCGTCCGTTCCACGAAGCGGGGAGGTCAATGGTGCGTCGGTATGAACCCACATGGTTGTCTTTCACGGGCACCATTGGCGGGTTGTTTTCGAAATGTCCGCGCCAGGCGAAGCCCACGTTCACATATTCGGGGTCGCCATATCCGTTCAGCTCCCACACGGCAGGCACCTCCATAGTGCCCCATGCCTTGTCGTCGAGCGCGGGGTCAAAGAAATCGGTGGGTCGCTCGTCGGCGTTCTTCACCCATTTAAACTTCCACACGCCGTTGAGCGACAGATAGTTGCCGCTGCCTTTCATGTCGCCCTTCAGCGCCGCGTCGCGGTTCTCGTAGGCGAAGAAATGAGAGTGTAGAGGGAAGCGGTTGATGGCGTTCACCTGCAGGTCGTGCCATTCGGTAAACGACGGCACCGTCTCTTTGGCTTTTGCTGCCTTGTCGGCCAATGTTGCTTTGGCTGCCTTTGCCGTCCTCGCTGCTTTCGCCGTCTTGGGTGTTTGTGCCGCTGCCGTTGCTGAGCATAGGCCCATCACGGCGAGTGTCATAAAGAGATTTTTCATATTATCTTTGGTTTTTGGTTTTTAGCCCTCTTTGTGGTGAGGGTTGGTGATAATTGCGTAGTCAATTATGCTTTCAGGATGTCTTTTATAGAATAGATCTTACTTGAGGCTTCAAATGAGAAATATTGGTCATCCATTATCATATAATCTTCGCGTTCCGATTTTTTTAGCCGCTTTATATCAGGAAACATTGACACAGGCACAATAACCTCACGGCCGTCTGTCAGAAAAACAGCCATGGCTCCGCGCTTAACGTTGAAATCAATTTTCTTGATGCCCAAAGTGGTGTCTTTAAATTTGCACACAGGTCTTTGTTCTAAATTTTCTGTAAAGTTATCACTTTGTTTCGTAACTGCCAAAAAAAACAGCTGAAAAAATAAAATACAGCGCTTTTGTTTGCTGTTAACCAAAAACTTGCTAACTTTGCATTGTCTAACAAGATAGAACGCGATTCAAGAGCGTCCGCGCACCAAAGCACGAACGGAAAAAGAAACGACAAGCATAAAAAATAAAAACAACATAAATCAGATTATTTCATTTTATTATGGCAAAGAAAGCTTTATTGATGATTCTCGACGGATGGGGAATCGGCCAGCATGGCAAAGGCGACGTTATCTTCAACACACCAACACCTTATCTCGACTACCTCACAGCCGTGAGCGCACACTCTGAGCTCCAGGCATCAGGCGAGAACGTAGGTCTGCCCGACGGACAGATGGGCAACTCGGAGGTGGGACACCTCAACATCGGCGCCGGTCGCGTTGTCTACCAGGACCTCGTGAAGATCAACCGCGCATGCAAGGACGGTTCTATCCTCAAGAACGAAGGCATCGTCAGCGCCTATTCTTATGCCAAGGAGCACGGCAAGAAGCTCCACCTCATGGGCCTCACCTCAACAGGTGGCGTTCACTCATCGCTCGACCACATCTTCCGCTTCATCGAGATCGGCAAGGAGTATGGTCTGAAGGACCAGCTCTTCGTACACTGCTTCATGGACGGTCGCGACACCGACCCCAAGAGCGGCAAGGGCTTCATTGAGCAGGTGCAGCAGTGCTGCGAGAAGAACGATGCCCACATTGCCCACATCGTGGGACGCTTCTACGCCATGGACCGCGACAAGCGCTGGAACCGCGTGAAAGAGGCTTACGACCTGCTCGTTGAGGGTCAGGGCAAGCAGGCCACCGACATGGTGCAGGCCATGCAGGAGAGCTACGACGAGGGCGTGACCGACGAGTTCATCAAGCCCATCTGCAACAGCGCCGTCGACGGACGCATCAGCGAGGGCGACGTGGTGATCTTCATGAACTTCCGCAACGACCGCGCCAAGGAGCTCACACAGGTGCTCACACAGCAGGACATGCCCGAGGAAGGCATGCACACCATCCCCGGTCTGCAATATTACTGCATGACTCCCTATGACGCATCGTTCACAGGCGTCAACATCCTCTTCCCCAAGGAGAACGTCATGGACACCCTCGGCGAGTATCTCTCAAAGCAGGGCAAGCGCCAGCTCCACACAGCAGAGACAGAGAAATATGCCCACGTCACATTCTTCTTCAACGGTGGACGCGAGCAACCCTATGAGGGTGAGGACCGCATCCTCGTGCCCTCGCCCCGCGTGGCAACCTACGACCTCAAGCCCGAGATGAGCGCTTATGAGGTTAAGGACAAGCTGGTGGGAGCAATAAACACACAGGAGTATGACTTCATCGTTGTCAACTTCGCCAACGGCGACATGGTGGGACACACAGGCATCTACAACGCCATCGCCAAGGCTGTACACGCCATCGACAACTGCGTGCGCGACGTCATTGAGGCTGCCAAGGCCAACGACTATGAGGCGATCATCATTGCCGACCACGGCAACGCCGACAACGCCATCAACGCCGACGGCACACCCAACACCGCCCACTCGCTCAACCCCGTGCCCTTCATCTACGTCACCGACAACAACTCGGCTACCGTGCGTGACGGACGCCTCGCCGACGTGGCTCCCTCGATCCTTCACATCATGGGTCTGGAGCAGCCTGCCGACATGACGGGCGAGAACCTCATTTCTGACAACAAGGCTGCCGAGTAAAGGCACCGCATAGCTATATGCCCCGCATCCGTCCACACACCTGTGAGACGGGGTGGGGCATATCGCGTTTCTCAAAACGCACCTGAACATCGCAAACACACATCTGCCCACTCAAGACATCTATTGCTCAAAGCACCTGCCTGTGCTCACAGCATCTAACTATCGTGCTCACAGCACCCATCTATCTGTGCTCACAGCATCTATCTATCTGTGCTCACAGCATCTGCCTATCTGTGCTCACAGCATCTGCCTATCTGTGCTCACAGCATCTGCCTATCTGTGCTCACAGCATCTATCTACCTGTGCTCACAGCATCTATCTATCGCTCAAGACATAAAACGTAACGCTCAAGACATAAAACGTAACGCCTAACCCCAATCTCTGCGATCGACCAAGCAACAAAACTGTCTTAAAGATGTAACTTCTCAGAAATGTGTATGCCATAACTTTGCAGCGGGTTTCGTCCCGAGGCACAAGCCCATGGCTCTCTCTTTTTTCACATCCATTCTCCCAACCCTCATCGCGGCGGCTGATGGATCTATCAAATATTTTTCTAAAATTTATTATCATCAATTATTAAATTAAAACCAGTAAAACATGAAACGAATTTTACGCTCATTTTTAACGCTCCTCATGCTTGTGGTGTGGGTGAGCGGATTTGCACAAGACACGGAAACAATTGATTTTTCTTCTAAAGGTTATTCAAACGCACAAAGAATAAGCAAAGTTCAAGGAGAAAATGTCACTTTAACGTTTACTGCAAATCGTGGAACCGCCCCTGCATATTATACCTCAGGTACGGCGATAAGAATGTATGATAAAAATATTTTAAACATTTCTTCTACAAAGACAATTGTTGGAATTTATTTTGAATTAACCCAAGGAAACCTAAAAAAGTCTTGTTTCAATTCAGGAACTTACAATGGGACAACTAATAAATGGTCTGGAGAAGCTACCAACATTAAGATAACAAACAATACAGGTGCTCAAGTACGTTTAAAAAAACTTATAATAACTTATAAAGCTACATCATCTAACCCCACTCTCACCTTCTCAGAAACAGAGAAAACTGTTTATAAAGGTGCGGAGTCTGAGTTTACCATGCCTACACTTGTTCTTAAAGACAAGGATGGTAAAGAGGTAACATCGGGTGTTGAGTATTTGTATGAGGTAACAGATGCTAATCCTGAAGGATGTCTTGATGTAGACATGACTACAGGTAAGGTTAATTTCAAAAAGTTAGGAACCGCTAATATAAAGGTAACAACAAGCACAACAGACACAGGTTCAGAACTTAATAACCTCACCGCTTCTTTCAAACTTTCTTATATGAAGGACCCTGCTGCAAAGGATAAACTTTTCTTTGCAGAAGCTGAGAAAACTGTATATGTAGGTCAAACCGAAGGTTTTGATGGTCTTTCTGCCACTCAGTATGATGTGAAAGGTGCTGAGGTTACCCCTGACGTTATTACATATGAGGCAACCCCTACTGGCGTGGTAGATATTGATAAGGCTACAGGTAAAATAACAAATTGGTTAAAGACAGGAACTGTAACCATTAAGGCCACTTCACTGTTTAGCGATGAAATTTATGAAGCCTCTTATGTTCTTAACTATAAGAAAATAGCAACAACGCTTACTCTTTCAAAGACTTCTGTTACAGTTAATCTTGGAGAGGCTCCAGAGCTTCCCACATGTACACTAAAAGCTGGTGATGAAGTTCTTACCAAGTCTCTCTCTTATATCATTTCACCCGATGGAATTGCTAATATTGATTCGTCAACAGGTGAGCTGACATTAATTTCTGTAGGAAAAGCAACTGTATGTGTGTCATTTGATGGTGACGAAACATACGAGAGTTCCAACGTGGCTACTTATGATTTGACTGTTGTTGACCCCAATGCTCTTGAGGTAACGTTTGATTTCTCTAAGCCAGCTGACTATGGTTGTGAGGCTCCTGATGCAAGTAAAGGTACTGAAATAGGAGAAGGAAAATCTATCGTTTCTGGTTACGTTTCGTTAACGGTTACCAAAGAAAGTTCTAATGCTAAATCAAGATTTTGGAATAGTAATGGAGAAATAACATATCGTATTTATGAGGGAACAATAAATACCGTTTCAGTACCCCAAGGTTATGTTATCACCGCAATCTCGATAACCGATAATAATAACGGAAAAAGTAAACTTATAACTATTGGTGAAAATAAAGACAATTCTGATTGGACAGGTTCTGCACAAAGCGTCATAATTACTGGTACGGGTAAAGCTGTCCTCGAAACAATGACCGTAGCCTACAGCAAGCTTCCCTCTATCGATCTCGACGAGTCTAAAAACAACGCTGAGACCATCTCAAGCAATGCTGACAAGACCGTTAACGTCAACCTCGCCCGCACCCTTAAGGCAGACGTTTGGAACACATTCTGCGTTCCCTTCGACGTTACCGTAGCAGGCAGCCCATTGGAGGGCGCTACCATCAAGCAGATTGCAAGCGTAACAGAAAAGGATGATGGCGCCGTTATCAACTTTGAGAATGCTCCTGCCACCCTTGTGGCTGGCAAGGCTTATCTCGTTCGCACAGCTACAGCCATCGAGAACCCCACATTCAACGGCGTGACTGTTAAGAACGTTACTCCTACCAACTGCAGCGGTAACGCGAATTATCAGCTTATCGGCATCTACAGCCCTCTGAATATAGACGCTTCGCTCTATGGCAAGGTGTTCGGCATCAACAATCAGGACAAGCTGGCTAAGGTAATGAAAGACACCTCAATCAAGGGCATGCGTGCATACTTCCTGTTAGCAAACAGTGCCACAGCAGCTAAGCTCAACTTCGGTGGCGAGCTCACAGGCATCGATGCTGTCGACAACGGCGAGGCCGTAATGACAGGCAAGGTTTATAACCTCAACGGTCAGTATGTAGGCAACAGCCTTGAGGGTCTGAAGAAGGGTGTTTATGTTGTAAACGGCAAGAAGGTGCTCAAGTAAAGCGCCGCGCAAATATAACAAACGCATGTGTAATGAATTTTAAACAAATGAAAACAATGGAAAAGAAAGAATATATGCAGCCACAGATCGAGGTGGCAAAGATGGAGGCAGGCAATCTGCTCGACAACTCTGTAACGGGTTCTGACGTTACATTTACTCCTGGCGCAGCTGGAGAGGTTGCAGGTGAAGATGTAAACTCAAAGCTCCACATCGACGACGTGTGGGAGTAACAAACGCCTCGACGTGTGGGAGTAACGATCTCCCCATAAGGGAGTGACCCTCCCCTCAGTTTTTTAACCGCAAATGCGGCGGCACGACGCTCTTTGAGTTGTCTTGCCGCCGCATTTTTTATCTTCGCGTTATTCAATGCTGGTTGGTATAAAAGATAAAAACAGGTTTGCCAGCAAAAGGACATTTTTCATTTTCTTCTATAACAATTTTATTTTTTTTATTATAGATTCTTCAAGTTTTTAGCTTCAAAATTGTATCTTTGCAAAAAGATATTAGTCCTATATAAGAAAACAACAATCGTAACGATTGCTCTCGTCAAGCACAAGAAAATCCTATAGAGTATGACTGAACAAGAGCTACAACAGTATCTGCTTTCCAAATATCCAAAAGAAAATGAGGAATGTGAATGGAAAGAATTCAAAAATATGAAGAATGACTTCAACGGCAAAGAAAAGGATGATGTCATTTCTTATGTTTCCGCCTTATCAAATATGGAAGGTGGATTTTTGGTTATTGGCGTTGTTGATCAGACGTTGGATATTGTTGGCACCAACACCTACAACTATGATGTACAGAAGGCACGACTTAGAATGATTGACCAATGTGCCAACTTACCATCAGAAGGTTTGTTGGTTGAAGAGTTTATAACAGATGACTCTCACAAAACGGTTTGGGTAATCCATATACCCAAACATATGAAGCGTCGTCCTGTATACGCTCATAGCAAAGCATGGCAGAGATTGGATGATTCCTTGGTAGAAATTACAGATTCTCGTCTTAATGCTATACTTGACGAACAAGATGTTACATACGATTGGACTGCAAAAGTTGTAAAAAACGCTACGATAGATGATCTTGATTCTGATGCCATCAAGCTCGCTCGCGAAGGTTATAAACAACGTTTTCCAAAGTTTGCAAAAGAATGCGATTCTTGGAGTGACAAAGTGTCTTACCCTGAAAAACGTTGAATAAAAAACAACGTTTAAAATGAATATA
>ERZ1026886.806-NODE-806-length-15291-cov-40.898858_pt1 | contig 15291 bp, 8 predicted proteins | sample MGYA00380173_ERZ1026886 | MGnify/ENA primary metagenome ERZ1026886 (study PRJEB33269, sample SAMEA4719809) | human gut metagenome | biome: human-associated habitat; feature: organic feature; material: feces | place: Cameroon | collected 2013-10 ... | reverse complement strand
TGTGTATATGCCAAGTTTTGGGGTGGATATTTTGCAGGTTTGTGCTGTAGAACATATTTTTCAAGAATTTGGGGACAGGTCGCTAACGCGGAGGACTGATGGGCTGGCGCCGAGGCGGGAGTCGGAAGCCGCTAACGCGGGAGACAGAAGAACAGAAGGACAGAAGAACATAAGATATGACGTTCGTGCTTGCCGCTTACCGCGGGAACATAAGAACATAAGTTTTCATAAGAAACTCATAAGGCCGCTGCGCGGCGGACGGCCACGGACTGGCGTCCGGGTGGCCTCAAGAGACATAAGGGCTGACGCCGTAGCGTGGATTGGTAGCCGCTAACGCGGGAAACAGAAGGACAGAAGGACATAAGGACATAAGGCCGCTGCGCGGCTGCGGCCACGGACTGACGTCCGCGTGGCCGGAAGGGACATAAGGGCTGGCGCCGAGGGGGCTGGGCCACAAGACAATCATACATATACGTGTATGCGTATACGCGCACGCGCGCGTCCGGCATTTTGCAGTGTATTTGTCATCACTCTACACTAACGGGGTGTTTCGTGTTGATTATCAGATAGTTGCAGAGTGTATGTATGCTTGCACTTTGCCTACACTGTGCTATCACAAGGGGATTGGGGGTGTGCAGAATTTGTTGTGTGACGGGGACGGTTGGGAAACGGGAGAACGGCCGATGAGTTGCTCCGAGTGAATGTACGGGGTGGCTATGGCGGATTGACTTGTGCACGTGACGGAATGCACGGGTCATGGCGAAAGTGGAATTGTGTAGGTAGTGCAGGCAGTGCAAGTAGTGTAGGTTGTGCAGACAAGTGTGTAGGTTGTGTAGACAAGTGTGCAAGTAGTGTAGACAAGTGTGCAAGTAGTGCAGACAAGTGTGCAGGTAGTGTAGACAAGTGTGTAGGTAGTGCAGACAAGTGTGCAAGTAGTGTAGACAAGTGTGTAAGTAGTGCAGACAAGTGTGTAGGTAGTGTAGACAAGTGTGTAAGTAGTGCAGACAAATGTGTAGGTAGTGCAGACAAATGTGTAGGTAGTGCAGACAAGTGTGTAGGTAGTGCAGACAAGTGTGTAGGTAGTGTCTACACTCTTAAGTAGTTGATTTTCAGACGGTTATAGCAAAAAGTGCAGAGTGCAGATAGTTTTGCATAAATCTGCTGACGCGCGCGTGCGCGCGAGGACAAATGTGGATAATAAAAGAAATCCCCATTGAAAGTGCGTGTTACACCTTCAATGGGGATTGAATGTCATATTGAGCATGCCGCAATAACCAATGCGAATGCAGCAAGTTATTTAGACGATACCTTGAGCCATCATGGCTTTGGCTACCTTGAGGAAACCAGCCACATTGGCACCACGTACATAGTTGATATAGCCATCAGGCTGTGTGCCATACTTCACGCAGTTTTGATGAATGTCGCTCATGATCATCTTCAAACGCTCGTCAACCTGCTCACGCGTCCAGCTCAAGCGTTCTGAATTTTGGCTCATTTCAAGACCAGACACAGCTACACCGCCAGCATTGGCAGCCTTGCCCGGAGCATAGAGCAATTTGGCCTGCTGGAATATTTCAATGGCCTCGGGAGTTGAAGGCATGTTGGCACCTTCGCTGACAGCAATTACGCCATTAGCCACGAGTGAACGTGCATCGGCTTCTTCAATTTCGTCCTGTGTAGCAGAAGGCAATGCAATGTCAGCCTTCTCGCCCCAAGGACGTGCACCAGCTACGTACTTCACGCCATACTTTTCAGCATATTCCTTTATACGACCACGCTTTTCGTTTTTGAGTTCCATAACGAAAGCGAGTTTGTCAGCATCGATACCGTCCGGATCATAGATATAACCATCAGAATCGGAAAGTGTTACAGGCACTGCACCAAGTTCGATGAGTTTTTCGACAGTGTACTGTGCCACGTTGCCCGAGCCACTTACAAGTACACGCTTGCCCTTTAATTCAATGCCTCTGGTTTGAAGCATGCTCTCGAGGAAGTAAACATTGCCATAACCAGTAGCTTCGGGACGAATAAGCGAACCGCCGAACTGGAGGCCCTTGCCAGTGAGTACACCTACAAACTGATGCGTCAACTTTTTATACTGTCCGAACATATAGCCTACTTCGCGGCCACCTACGCCTATATCGCCGGCAGGAACGTCCTCGTCGGGACCGATATGACGGTAAAGTTCGTTCATGAACGCCTGGCAGAAACGCATTACCTCAGCATCGCTCTTGCCATGCGGATTGAAGTCTGAACCACCCTTAGCACCGCCCATAGGCAATGTAGTGAGTGCATTTTTGAACGTCTGCTCGAAGGCGAGGAATTTCAAAACAGATGGTGTAACACTTGCGTGGAAACGTATGCCGCCCTTGTACGGACCAATGGCATTGTTGTGCTGCACACGATAACCCATATTAGTTTGTACCTTGCCCTTGTCGTCAACCCAAGTCACACGGAATGAGATAATACGATCGGGAATGCAGAGGCGATCGATAAGATTAGCCTGCTCAAATTCGGGGTGACGGTTGTATTCCTCCTCGATTGTGCCGAGCACCTGGCTCACGGCTTGAATGTACTCAGGTTCGTTTGGGAAACGCTGTTTAAGGCGTTCAACAGTTTCTAAAGCGTTCATAAATATGCGTTGGTTTGTCTTAGTTTTTGCTCAATTTGCGGCCGTTTGAAGCAGCCCTTTTGAATTTCGATGGTAAAAGTACGAATAATTTTTTATTTTGCGGCATTTTACAATCATAAAATGACAAAAAGGCAGTTTTTTGCGACGAAATGAGCAAAAAGAGATATTCAAACAACCGCATAAGACTGATGGTGGGCGTTATACGTCTGACCGCATATAGCTTCACTTCGCTTGCAGAAACGTTCGCACTGCGCCGTGATGTCATACCCGAGCATAGCCCCTAACATAAAGTCTTCGGCTGGAGTTAAGACATGCATTGGCTTGTGTACGAATGTGCGCACCACATCGAGGCAAGCCTTTTTGCCAAAATACAAATTCACCTTGTTACTTGACACGGGTTGCTCAATATAAGGAATGCCCTGCTCGTCAAGGCGTTTGCACATAATTTGCGCACAGTCATTGCACATGGTGCACAGTACGAGCGGCCTTACCCCCTTGCGGTATTCGTATATTTGGTGCATGAATAGCTTGAGTGAGTCAAAACGCGAAAAATCTTCAGAGGACATAATATAAGTGGGTATTCAAAATTATATTTTATACAATCAGTTGACGGGGTGACAAGTTGACAAGTTAACGGGGTAACAAGCAAATATGCTTTATTCACCTCAAATTGCAGAGAACAAGACATACGTGTTTTAGCTCAATATACTACTTGCTGCCCCACCCCGTCAACTTGCTAACTAATTTTACTATCGGGGGATAGCTACTTGACCTTACTTTACCAAGCTGCACCAGGCTTCGATGCGCGCTTGATTTTTGCCCTCGTCATCACCCTCGTCAATGGCCAGTCCTACAAATTTGCCGTCACGACAGACGTCTGAATCGGTTACATTATAATCGGTAGGTTCGAAAGCGCCTATAAAGGTGCAACCAGTGTTTTGCAGCCCGTCGTAAATTTGAGCAATGGCGCCGCAGAAGGTGTCGGAATAAGAATCGCTGTCGCCACAGCCAAATATGCCGACGCGCTTGCCCGTGAGATCGAGCGATGAGAGTGTATCGAGAAAGTCGTACCAGTCGTCCTGCAAATCGCCGCAACCCCAGGTTGAAGAACCCAAGAGCAATGTGTCATAGTCCAAAGCTTTGTTGGCATCTGTTGTGCCCACATTATATATATCCTTAGCCTCAACTCCAAGTTGTTGTGCAATGGCATTAGCCACATTTTCGGTGCAGCCAGTTGTGCTGCCGTAAAAAATTCCAGTCATACGATAGATGTGTTGTTTGATGGTTTGTAATGTGCATTGTTTACGACTGCAAAATAACAGATAAAGCGCCCACCCTGCAATACCCAAACAAGGTGAAACGCTTTATCGTATAACAAAATACCCAAAAGTGAGTATGGGGCAACAGACGATGCTACATGGGCATCATCAGTTTGTCAAGAAAAGTGTCAATAGTTACACATTTAATTCTTTATCAACTTACAACCGTTTACGATGTAAATGCCCTTTTGCGGATTGAAGACACGACGCCCTGACAGGTCGTAAGCGGCTGTGCCATCATGCAGCGTGTCAGATATTTGTGCATCATCAATACCGTCTGCCACACCTTTAATAATGGTCAGCGGATATTGAGTCAATTCAAAGGAGTCAATAGTCATGCAACGATCGCCTTGCATATTAGCCAATATTCCCAAGCTGACGGTGGATGGCTCTGTCAAGATAAAGCGCACTGTGTTCAGTGTTGTTTGGGATTTGGCCCTCATGGCCGAAGCTACAAAACCGCTGTTTGCATTTCCGTCAGCCTCGATAATGTCGATGGTACTGGGCAGTGTGTCGGACTTTGCTGCAACCAGGTAGCAACCATCAGCCTCGCCTTCGAAACTGCCATACTTGGCAGTAAAATCATATACGCCTGCAGGCAAACTGACTGTTTGATATGCCTTGTGATCGTTCAGTTGACGGCTAAAGCCGTCCCACCCGGTGGTGATGGTAAAGGCATTATCCTTTTGTGTATCGACATGTGCCCCCGTACGCTTTGACGATGTGGCATCACCATTTTCTTTCCAACCATAGAGTGTCATAAAGCGTTTGTTCGCTGTATCGTTGTAAACCTTTCCTGTATTGGAGAACGGAGCTTCGTAGTTTGACAAATAACTGCTCGAGACATCTGTAGACTTGTCATCAAAGTTGATTGCGAAAACGCCTTTCGAGCTGCTCCAAGCATCACCATCAGGACCGAAGCCTACACGTACGCCTGTGTTTTGGTTGGCAGTGGCATCAACCACATTGCCCCCATTTTGGTCAAAATGATAATAAACGCTCAAGCCGTCAGCCTCAGCAGCCTTAACAGCCGCATCGGACATCGGTTCTATTAAATATGTATGTAGTTTGCGCAACTTTGATGTGTCAAAAGCTACCCCATTCCACACTCTGAACTCATCTACCATGCCACTCATTGGAGCTTCTTCACAGCCCAAAGCAAAAGAGTTCATTGCGGGCACTTTAGCGTTTTTAATTGCTGCAGAACTTACCAAAGCGCCATCACGGAGGAAACGGACTTTTCCAGACTCAAACGACACTGCATAGTGATGCCACTCATTAGGTATCACATAACTTGTTGTCGAGCTGACGCACATGCCTGCCATATAGAAACGCATTTGGCCATCAGGCAACGTTTGGAGTTGTAAACTTTGCGTGTTCTCCCCTATCCCATTGCACACATCAGTGAGCGTGTTGGCACGTTGCCACCAATCAATAGCAAACTTTTTCTGTCCTGCCGATAGAGGTACCTTTGTCAATTCGACACGTGCTTTCGCTGCTGGCATAAAGTTCAGCCCTGTCTTACTGTCGGCATTACAAACAATGAGTGCTCTTGACTGAGAGGCACTGCTGTTACCTGCATCGTTTGAAGCCGTCAACGTTACGTTGTAAACCCCAGCCACATCAGGAATGAAGCAGAGTTTCTCGCCCTCGCCTTGCATGGCATTGTTAGCGCTTGACAATGTCCACGCACTATGAGCCGAACCATATTGCGACTTGTCGGTAAGCCTTACCTGGTTGCCTTTTACAACGACTGACGGCTCAACATCAAACGCTGCCTTTGGAGCAGTTTCGACAATATTGATTTTTAGAGTATACTTGGCAGTACTACCATTGGCTGCAGTCACATTCAACGTCACATCATAGGTGCCACTTTTTGCGTACGACACTGTAACACATGACTGGTTGGAAGTTTCGACAGATGCGCCTTCGAGTGTCCAATGATAGCTCTGGCCATCAACCATGTTTTGGGGAATAAAGGTTACACGCTCGCCACACACCACCTTGTTCTTTGACATTTTGAATACTGCACTTGCCTCAGGAGCAGGCAACACCGTAATGAGAGTGTCAGCCTCAGTTTCATTACCATTGACATCAACTGCCACCACTTTCACATTTTGCGCACCAGATTTTCCGAACGAGATTGTTGGCGAGGTGCATACCAAATTTTCAATACCCGCCCCAGGCACCGTCCATCGCAGAGAGGAAATATTCGTGCTGCCAGTGGCATGCAGTGTCAGATATTGCCCTTCGACAGCATCAGCCTCGGGCTGATTGATGTGTACAAATGTGTTCGCTGTATATTTTAATGTTTGCGCATAACCATCATTTACGGCAAAATTATCATTTGGGAAAGAGCCATGATGTGCTCTGCCCGTATGATCGCACAACAGTTTTGTGCCATTTATAGTCACCACATCACCCGGATAGTAGGCTACGAGGTCATCAGGCAGCAGTGCATCAGCATAGCGCAGTTTGTAGTCAGCTTTTATTTCATCAGCCGTGCGTGCTGTTTTCCATATACGCAGTTCGTCGTACATGGCATTTTGGTCGGAGTTTTCATCTTCAGATGAGAATATCAAATCGCCAAAACCGCCAATACCGCAATAGCTATTTGACGTGACTGATGCCATTTTTGTGCCATTGACATAGGCAGTCATCACACTGTCATTCACGACAAGTGCTATATGGCTCCACTTGTTCAAACTCAGAGCGGAAGGCACATTCAAACGGTTGTTAGTGTCCCAACCCGCAGTAAATGAACCATTTGCATTGGCATGAAACATGAATGTTCCCCACCCTGGACCTGCACTCTGGTTCCAATCGGCGATAGATAGTGGCCGTATCCAGAACTCGATAGTGGCCATGTTGTACTTTGAATCGAATACACCTGGAAGGGTAAGTCCAGAATGAAGCAATTTAATACATTTGTTGTTTGCAGTACTTGCATACACATTGACATTCACTGCATTCGAGCGTTTGTTGCCATAAACGGCCCTTATGCCATACGTGCCCGAAGCCCCTTCGGGTAAAGCATACGATTCGGCATCGGCATCAAGTGTAGAAACTATTTCGCCCTCGTGTATAATTTCATATCCGGTCAGACTGAGATTTGCTTTTTTGGGCGACATCCATTTAAGCACACCACCATCAACGGCAACATTCTGCGGTGCAGCCACACCTCGTCCTGGTACAATCAATGATATGATAGTTTGCTTACCCTTGTTCTGTATGTTTACACCATTGGCGTCAATATCAAATGGTATTTCGAGCCCCAGACTGTCTTGCACATAATCTATAATCGAAGCATCATATATATGTCCACTACCCTCCGCCGTACTTTTTGTGTTGATTATAAAAAAGTACTTGAGCGGTTCGTTTGCATCATAGCCGTCACTTAAATCTGTGAGGTCGTAGCCAAACTCCATGGGCTCGGTGTGCAGTTTGCCATCAACCCATCGTCCCAACATCGGGATTTCGGGAGCTGGCACAGTGTTACCATTATTGCCATCACCTGCATACTTAAAGTGATCAAGAGCCTGCGTTTTGTCAGGATTTGTGGCTTTGAGGTCTGCAGATACGCCAGCCATAAGATATAGTTCGGAACGGCGGGTATAGTCCATTTTAAGTTTAATGGTACGTTGGGGCTTATAATTTTTGCGTACCTTGTATATTTCGGGATACCACCAATGGTTTGAGAACGAGCCGTCCTTATTAAAATGTGACCCGCCATAAGCGTAAGGACAATAGACGAAGCCACCATTTTGCCACTCATTACCCCACGAATTAACCAAGATCCATGCCCCACGCTCATCGGCAGCTTCTTCGCCATATATGCCGTTACCATTTATGTCGAATTCTATGCGGTCGTCATATCCTACAATGGTAAGAGCGTGATCAACGCCAGTGCCCCATTTGTCCACACATTTCATACCTGTCACTCCCAACTTGTCATTGGTTGGAGTGCTGTCAATAGCCTTGCACGTCATTGTGCCGGCAGCCACACCAACGCCAGCCAATCCACCCGATTGGAAACTTTCATCACCATTATGATTCCACAGCCAATTTTTCAGAGCCTCGCGCCCGGCATCTGTGCCTGTGCTTTCAGGGAAATTGGCAGGTTTGAGCATACGATTAAACATGGCTTCGTACCATTTATCGTAACCAGTCATCCAACCAAAGTCGTTCTGGGTTTCCTCTTGATTGCCAAAAAGTTTTGAATAGGTTTGACCACCATACGTTTCAGCCGAGGGAACTCCAACATGCTGTACAAAAGCGTCTTTGCCCGAATTGCCATTAGTCAGTAGCCACACAAAGTGTGTCGGGTAATAATTTTGTGGGTTAGTTCCGTCCAAATTGCGAAAGGCATTCATTTCATACGAGAACATGTAGCCTATGCGTGAGGCCGATCCACAAGAGCCCCCATCTTGGTTAAACACTGGCGGGAAGAAACGTGTTTCGGCATTATTCACATGGTCGGGACGTGCAGACATTGCATTACGCACGCCAAGCGTATGCCGTTGCATGAGTGCATAATCTGGATTGCGTTTATCTGTGTAATCGGGATATTTCGCTCTATCGACAGTTTGTGCACTTAGCGGTGACAACGATGCGAAGCATGCCCCAAATAGTAGTTTTATTGTTATAGTTTTCATACTGAATGATTTGTAGAATAGGTATTTTGTATAAGTAGATGATTAGGGACAATTATTTCTTTATTATCATTGCAGATGATGAGCCTTCATTACATACAGCCTCAACAATGTATGTCCCTGCGACCAATTGTGGCATAGGTATTGAAATGTACTTTGACGCCAGGAAGTTGCCGTTAAATATACAGATACCATTAGTAGAATAAAGTCGGACAGCCACTTGCTTTTCGCCTTCGAAGGGCAATATCAAGTCAAGATTCTGATTATTTAGTATTGCACTAAGTTGTGCGTTGGCTACATTATTTGCACTTGGCTGTTGTACAGGCACAGCTACATTGCCCGATACAACATCTAACTCGTTGAGTCGGACAAAACACCCATCAGTTGCACGTCCGTCTCTTATCACAAGCTTGATATAGCGTGCATTTACAACACTATCCAATCGCACCTGGAATGTTTGCTGATTTGGTGCACCATTGTCCGAAATAACCTTTTGCCACGTTGTATTGTCATCTGACACATAAATATCATAGGCCTTAATGTATCGGTTTGCTCCCCCACTCATGGTAAATTCGAACCCGCCAATGCTCTGTATCTTTTGCATGTCAATTACAAAGTAATGTGGATATTTGGCTTGTGTGCCTTGCCATTGCGAATGCCAATAGGTGTTAGCATCACCATCAATTATTTGTGATGCAAGCCCATTTGAACCTTCGCCACTTGTTTCTTGACTTGAAAAGCTGATTACCTTCCAACCAGACTTATCATATTTGCTTGTCTTGAACAGCTCTGCTAAAGCCACACGTTCCTTTTCATTGTCTATGGCTTGAAGCACTCGGGCATTCAAAGCATCGTAGTTGATTGTGTCTACACACTCTGCAGATGTTGCTAAAGGAACTTCATTATCGGTACAATTAGTTGAAGTATAGCCACCGGTCTGCATAAAGAAGGTTCGGTCGTCTTTATTCTCGGTTGCACCTTGTCCGTAATCATTGCGTGCACCAGGTGCATTGCCACCATCAGTATGACTAAAGTCTACGCGGTTAAAGTTATACCAATTTCCTTTCTTTGCATATCTGGCAAAGCCATTGCGATAGTAAGCCTTTCGCGAAGCTTCGCCCGTGGCCCAATTATAATTTTCAAGGAAAGAATACCATGAACTGAACAAGTCGGTACTATTGCGCTTACGCACCGTAGCCATGTATTGCCACCCCTTGCCATCTTGTGCATTGTACCAAGCAGATACAAGTATATTGTTTTGCTTGTGCTCTACTTCTTTTCCATTTTCTATGGTTGTGTAACTTGTCTGCTCACGCCTTGCATTGGTTATGAACTGTACAAAGCGCCCAGGTATCCAACAATCGCCACGTCGGTAGGTCTGTACCCCTGTCCCCTCATTGCCAAACCTATTGGTTATGGTAAGTGAATCGCAGTCTACCACACCAGCCCTCATATATTCTGGCAGGTTAGGATCTTCGTCAGTTGACCCATCGTCCCACATTGAGAACAGCACATCATGGGCCGGCGTACCATCAGCCTGCACACCATTATTTTGAATGCCCATGTAACCACTCAGCACACCCAATGCCATGGCATAAGTGCCCACAATATCCGACGACTTGGGTATCATTATCTCTTGATAACACCAATCATAGCCGTTTGCCGGTGCCGCACCCGTTGAACGCCAGCTGCCCAAATGTACTGATGGTGACGACAGATAAGAGGCTGGATAGCTTTTTTCGGCTGATGGGCTTTCAAACGTAAAACAGTCGATGTAATCAATATTATTATTGCCCGACACGCAAACCAGTTGGTAGCGATAATATTTAGCTACCGTAAACGAGCAATCTGCCAATTCTACTTTTTGATCCTTGCCGGTGCCTATTACATCTATCACTTTAGTTGCTATAGTATCGGTTGGCGCATCGGGATCGGTTATTGATAGTATGAAACTAACCTTACCCCCTGTTTTAACATTAAGCGTCATGTAGCTTTTAACCTGTGCTGCCGGGTGATGAAAGTAGTATGCAGCACGAGCTTGCAATGACGTCCATGCCGTGAGCTTGCGCGTTAACATAGGAAGCCCCGTACTGTCACAATTTTCACCAGGTATGCTAATTCCATTAAAGCCGTAAGCTCCATCTATAGACTCAACATAGCCATGCGCAGCCGAGGCCTCTGATGTGTAAACAGAATCACTACCACGCAAATGTTGGTTGCTTGAAGCAAATACTAACGAAGGGGTTGATGCTAACAATAGAGTATAAACTAAACTTTTCATGATTGTTATTTGAATTTATTATTGTGTTTATGAAGTAAGGAGGGTACCCCATTGCCACTATTATATGGGGTACGCTCCATACATGATTCGGGGTTTTAGTTAATAACTAAATTTCATACCAGCAAAGAAACTTCTTGGCAGTGATGGACCATAAATGTAAGCTGAATCACGATTCCAACCCTTATCGAAATCATTTTGGTAAGAATTGGTAACATTCTGTACACCGCCATTTACCTGCAATGTTAGTCCCTTTCCAAACACAAAATCATACGCGGCCTTTAGATTCAATGTTGTAAAATGCGGTGTGTTGACAACCACAGGCTTATCTACACCTGAACCTGCAGAGTGACCTACCAGCATCGCACCTGTATAATTGCCCGAAGCAGAAACTGTCAAATGGTTAATAGGCGTAAATGCTGCTGTAAAATAGCCATAGACTTCAGGCGTACGCATCATTTTGCGATATTTTTGTTCGGGCACTTCATCATTCCACGCAATAGCCTTGTCATAGGTGCTCTTTTGCAAAGTGAAACCTGCTTGCAGTGTAACCCACTTTGTTAACACTGCCTTACCCTCAATGTTCAAGCCATAGACTTTTGCTCCATTGGCATTATAACGCTCTTGCACAATATTACCTTGGGCGTCAGGTTGGTCGAGTTGACGCAAGGCAAAGACATTGTTTAGATCCGTATAAAAGCCTTCAATCAACAAGTTCGTCTGCACGGCGCCAAAACGATGATATAAATCAACTGACGCACTGAAGCTATTTGAACGTTCTTCTTTTAAGTTTTTATTCAACACGGTAACCAAACGTTCCCCACCTACTACGCCGACATGCAAGTCCTCATCAAAAGTTTGAGGCGCACGGAAACCACTTGCGTAGCTCAAACGAATGTTGATATCATCAATCGGATTAAAGCGCACATTTACGCGAGGACTGAATATTACATGATTTATCAGGTTGTGCTTATCCAAGCGGCCACCAAGCAAGAAACTCCATTGTTTATTCTTCCACTCGTTTTGGAAGAAGAAGCTGCCAATGCCTGTACTCTGCTTAAGCTCATGGTTGTACCCCAATATGATGTCCTTTAATCTATCATGGTTATATTCAACCCCAAGGGTCAAATCAGATGGCATAAAAAGTAGACGCGGAAAAGAATGTACATATTGAGACCCTAACACATATGTGAAATCGTGTGTTCTTCCGTAGGCTTTCTCGGCTGTTTCCATATCCTCGGGAGTTCCCTCCCCTATTCCGCCATAGTAGCTCTTTCGTGTAGTCGTTTGAAACGAGAAATAAGCATTTACTTTATCTTTCTGATTGGGGGCATTAAAATCATAATTTATACCACCACCTTGTATGTTATGCTCAGCTTGCTCTGCAATATTGGCCTCATGAGGCGCCATATTCAAATTGTTACCACCACGTCTAAACTCGTGTATGCTATGGTACTGCACACCAATTCTTGAATACGGATTCAAGCGATAAAACGAATTCAATCCAAAAGTCTGATTACTGAGTTCGGGCAACTCTGTGTACCCGTCACGATCATAGTCATATCCTTTACGCTCACGACTTTGTCCAAATACGTAAACTCCGGCCTTATTGTTATCGGTCACAAGTGACGCATTACCCATCGTAATATTATCAAAAGAGTTGTGTCCCAACGACATGAACGTGTGACCGAAGGACGCTGAATTGCGTATGGGGTCCTTAGTTATTACATTTATCGTACCACCAATTGCTGATGCGCCATATAATGCCGATCCGCCACCACGTACAACCTCTACACGGTCTATCATGTTACTCGGAATCTGCTCGAGTCCATACACACCATTCAGCGATGAATATATTGGACGTGAGTTAATCAGAATCTGAGAATAATGGCCATCCAGTCCATTGATGCGTACTTGCGTAAATCCGCAATTCTGACAATCATCTTCTGTACGCACACCTGGCTGAAAGTTCAAGCCTTGTACCAAACAAGTTGACTGTGTCAAATCAAACATTTTGCTTCCTAATACATTTACTAATGTTGGAGCTAAACGCCGTTTTGTTTCGATACGGTTAGCCGACACTACCGCATCATCTAAGTCTATATCTGAGGGGTCTAACTTGAAATTAAGTTCTATTGTTGAATCGCGATGCAATACAACACTTTTACTTATTGTTCTAAAGCCATCCATGTTAGCTTCTAACGTGAATTTACCCTCTGGCAAATTTTTCAAGAAATAATGGCCTGATGCATCCGTTTGAGTAGCTATAAGCGTGCCTTTCACACTTATTGTTACATTGGGTATATGCTTCGATGTCTTTTTGTTTATTACATGACCATATATATTAGCATCAGTATCTTTTGTATCATTGGCTGCGTGTGCCACCAACGAAAATAACACAGCGCCAATAACAATGACCAGTTGTCGTATTATCTTTTCCATAATCTTATTATTATAAATGCAAGGCTAATAGTCACATTTCCTGTACGCATACACAAGAACCTGCACATATTGCCTAAGCTTGTGTTGTTTTTATTCTATAATTTTCGTGCAGACAGCCTTCAACTGCTACTCCTGGCAACCGACTCAGCGTTTGCATCGGCGAGCCGCTAAAGTGCTGTTATAATAAATTGCTTGTTTGCCCTCACTGGGTTGAGAGCCGACGACATTTGTATTTGCTTGTCAGTATTACCTCTTACAACGATATCATTTAGGGGCACACCTTCCCTGTACACATGCTTTAGAGTGTCTGATATAACCTCTTAAGAATGCGCACGACAAGGGCTGATGAAAAGATAGAAAATACGACTAAAGCCGCCATCCTATTTTTCATCATCAAAAAAAGAAGTGTTAGAATACCAACATTAAGGAAACACACATTGCTCCCCTACAAAGAAAATCAAGAAAACACAGGAGGTGCACGCGTTGATTTTACATCGTACCTACACCTTTTGATCAATATGCAAATGGCGCAATATACGATATTTAGAACGACAACAAACGTTGTCAGTTGTGCAAACGATGGAGCCACATAGGTCATACTCTGCAACACACATAATGCACAATCATGCATTGTGTTTCCATTAACAAAATGACCATCGTGGTGAATGTGGTGAGCACAATCGTAACAATAGTAAGTAGTTGCAGCGTTGCCTTCCACCTCTGTATGATGGTGGAAGGTAACAGCCAAAAGCATTGGCAAATACACCAATAGCAATAGCCATGCGACCCTTAGTCGTTTGTGCTCAGCCTTTCGCATTTAATTATACTAATGTATGCACTTAGTATTATATCAAAATGATGTGTACTTTTTTCGACCGCAAATATATAACTATTTGTGTCTAATTCCAAGTTGCCATACCACATATTCACATCATTTAATACCAATATTGCCATACTAATATAGCAGAAACATCATACTATCATAACAAACATGAGACTCCGCATAAATACAATGTGGTGAACAATACTCTCAAAAACATTTCCAGACTTCGTCAATGCGCTGCCCAAATCAATCTTTGTGAGCTAATAGGGAATACTATATATATTGTCCGGCACATGAAGTAATAAACCTTGTTCTGTGCTATGAGTGCTGTTAGCATGGTTACATTAAAGGGCCAAGACGAGAAAGTTGCACCTAGGACTTTTACCATACTACAAATACTTTACACACCAAGTATCTTACATCTTACACTAACACATCACAACCCATTGGCTATCAAAGCCTTACTCTGTGTAAGATACTACCAATTCCACTTGCACACAACCTGCACGCAACCTGCACAGCCCACATGCAGCCACACGGCACAAGCACGGGAGGGTGATCTCACGGCATAGGGGGAGCAAAAAGTCTGTTGCTCCGACAGATTTCTCTACGTCCCTGTGCCGTAAAATCCACCGCATACGACAAAACCGACTGCGCGACAGCGGGGTGTGATATGTAAGATGTATGCAGGGGAGTGTAGGATAGTTTGAGCTTATCCTACACTCTTGAAACATCTGTATATCAACCTGTTTCGCACAAAAAGTGTAAGATGACAGTAAAAGCACATACACTCTTTTACAAGTAGGTTGATGGGGAGGGAGGAGGGGGGGGAAAAAAAATTATTTTTCTCTTACATGTATTATAACATAACAGTTTGTCTCGGTATATATATCACAGATAGAAGTCCTTGCACAAATCGGCATAGGCTTCGGCCCTTGTTCCATCATCACCCACAAGGCTGAGCGTTGTATGCACAAGCGATTGGGGAGTGCGACAGAACTCGAGCAGCACCCGTTTACAAGGTCTGCCCTTGCGGGTGACCACATCGGTTCGACGCGTTAATTGCAACCCGTGTACAGCAGCCATTGCTACAAACCCCGCAACCGCCGACATGGGCAGTATGGCCGAAAAAGTGGCCTTTGGGT
>ERZ1026886.799-NODE-799-length-15350-cov-5.657208_pt1 | contig 15350 bp, 13 predicted proteins | sample MGYA00380173_ERZ1026886 | MGnify/ENA primary metagenome ERZ1026886 (study PRJEB33269, sample SAMEA4719809) | human gut metagenome | biome: human-associated habitat; feature: organic feature; material: feces | place: Cameroon | collected 2013-10 ... | reverse complement strand
ATTATAAGATTGCCGTTGCGAGCACTGGGACTAGAGATATAATAGGGTCAACCAAGAAAAACTACGATAACTAAAGGGTTTTGACGGCTTGAGTTGTCCTTCAAAAGTTTTATTTGTTGAAAAGACTGCAAGAAGCGGGAAATCCTGAGGGTTATACGTGGGAGGCTTTTGGAAGCTCTGTTTTGACCCACAAAAAGGAGCAGCAAATAAAAACAGGAGGATAACACAAGCCTACGGTAGATTGCGATAAGCGGTCTGCCGTGGGCTTGTTGTTTATAGAGAAAGAAAAGTAGGAGTACAAAAAATGTATGAATACGAGAAAATGTACGGTAACCGATAAGACTTAATTAACAACGAATAAAGTATGCTTTTTAGACACAGAGGGGCATAAGACAGTAAGAGGAGTAAGCACATGAAAATTTTGCTTTTGGGAGCAGCTGGCTTTATTGGAACGAATCTCACAATTGAGTTGGCTAAAAAAACAGAAGATGAAATAACTCTTGTAGATAGAAGTAAAGCATTTTTTAAACCGATTGTTAGTATGAATTTAAAAAATGTTCATATTTTAGAAGCTGATTTAACTGTTGATATGGATTTTGATTCGATTCTTAAGGACCAGGAAGTTGTTTACCATTTAGTGAGTACAACAGTGCCAACAACTTCTAATCAGCATATATCTCAGGAACTCGTATCAAATGTTATCTTCTCAGCAAATTTGTTTGAAGCATGTATTCGGTGCGACGTTAAGAAGGTTGTGTTCGTTTCTTCTGGAGGAACAGTATACGGTAAGGAAGTCGATTGCCCGCTTAAAGAAAAGACGGCGACAAATCCTATATCTTCTTATGGTGTTCAAAAGATTACTATAGAAAAATTACTGTATCTTTATAGATATATGTACGGTTTGGATTATCGTATTATTCGCCTTGCAAATCCATATGGACCGTATCAAAGACCTAATGGCGTTTTGGGTGCTGTAACAACATTTACATATAAGGCACTTAAGGGAGACGAAATCACCGTATATGGAGATGGCTCTGTAGTACGTGACTTTATCTATATTGATGATGCAATTAGAGCAATCATGAAAATCGTTAATGGAGAAAATAAACACCGTACATTTAATCTTGGTTGTGGATATGGGACAAGCATTAAGCAGGTTTTGGAAACGATTGAAGAAGCGCTTGGAATAAAACTAAATGTTTCTTATCTTGAAGGACGTAAAGTTGACGTTCCGGTTAATTATCTTGACATTAGCCGCTATGAAAAATATTATGGTGCGCTTAATCCGATATCCTTGGAAGATGGCATCAGAAAAACAGCGGATTTTATGAAAAAGGAATACGGTATATAAAGATTAAGAGAAAGATTAAGAGAAAGATTAAGAGAAAGATTAAGAGAAAGATTAAGAGGATATAAGATGGAACGAGTTGCAGTAATAATGGGGAAAATGCATTCTGGCGGGAAAAAGAATCTTGTTATGGAATACTATAGAAATATAGATAAGTCAAAGGTGCAGTTTGACTTTTTCTGTGATACGGATTCAAATGCTATTCCACAAGAAGAAATTGAAAAACTGGGTGGTAGAGTATATCGAGTTGCCCCATATCAGAATATTATTAAGAATATGAGCCAGATGAAGGCTATTTGCAAAAAGAATAAATATAAAATCATGCATTCATACAACGGGACAATGAACTTGTTTTCGATGTTTGTTGGCTGGCAGTGTGGAATCCCTATTCGAATTAGCGAGAGCATATCTATGGCTCATAGCGCTGATAAAAAAACGATACTGAAGAATATCTTAAAGCCATTTTCCAAAATGTTTGCTACTAATTTTATGGCAAATGGAGAAGCCTGTGGACGTTGGCAATTTGGTGATAAACTATTTGATGAAGGAAAAGTCAGAGTGTTTAAAACTGTTATCAATACAGATGTAAACAAGTATGATGAATCACTTAGAAATGCAACTCGTAAAGAATATGGTATTGAAGATAATATTGTAATTGGGCATATTGGCCGGTTGACCGAACAGAAGAATACACTTTTCATTATTGATATTTTTAACGCATTGGTAAAAAAAGAGCCAAAAGCCAAGTTACTGGTAATTGGCGATGGAAACCTACGAGAAGCAATGCTCGCAAAAATTGATGAATATGGGATAAAAAATAGTGTTCTTTACTTGGGAAGACGAGAAGATATCCCCCAGTTTTATAATGCAATGGACTGTTTTTTGCTTCCTAGTTTATATGAAGGTCTGCCTGTTGTGGGTGTAGAAGCAGAGAACTGTGGACTTCCCATGTTTTTTTCTACGGAAATTCCAGAGGAATCTAGCGCATGCGATGATTTAGGAGTTTTTATGTCTTTGGAAAAAACTCCGGAAGAGTGGGCAGATGCAATTCTTCAGGCGGTAAAAAAGAATATGCCGATCAGAAAAGGTAAAACAGAAGAAGTAAAGGCAGCTGGGTTTGATTCTGGCGTTGAGGCAAATAAGCTGCTTGAGTATTATGAAAATTTAATTGCATCACTGAATTGAAGTCTCATATAAAGCACAAATTGTGGAGACGGAGGAATTCAAGAGTGGTATTAATGAAATTATACTGTCATCTAGTGGCAGAAATAAAAAAAACAATTTATAGAATTGTAAACGGGAATAGAGTTAGTTTTGGAAGAGGCTTTACTTTTCGTAAAGGATTTAATTTAGTTGTTTCAAAAGAAGGTAAGGTTGAAATTGGAGAAAATTGTTTTTTTAACAACGGTTGTTCCATCAACTGCCTAAATCATATTGAAATTGGCGAAGGCTCAATATTTGGTGAGGGGGTAAGAATCTATGATCACAATCATAGATTTGCGGATTTTTCTAAGCCAATTAAAGAACAGGGATATTCCCAGGGAAGTGTAAAGGTAGGAAAACACTGCTGGGTAGGGAGTAATGTTGTACTTCTAAAAGGGGCGGATATAGGGGATAACTGTGTAATCGGTGCCGGTTGTGTTGTGACAGGCAAAGTAGAAAGTGGAAATCTAGTCAAACTTCCCTATAAAAATGCCATAGAGCCGATAAAAAATGGGGGGGGTCAGACATGAGCGATTTGATTAGTGTGATTGTCCCTGTATATAAAGTCGAGGAAGTTCTATTAAGAAAATCTTTGGAAAGTATATTGAAGCAGACACATTCTAACATAGAGCTTTTAGTAGTGGATGATGGTTCACCGGATAATTGTGGGGAAATATGTGATGAATATGCTCGTTTCGACAAAAGAATGCATGTTTTTCATATCGATAATCATGGTGTCTCATTTGCTAGAAATTTCGCTCTGGACCGGGCAAAAGGGAGTTATGTGTATTTTGTAGATAGCGATGATTATCTTGAAGAAGATACATTAGAAAAGATGCTTTCTACAATGAAAGAGAATAATTGTGACTGCGTCATGTGTGCATCTAACCATGTGAATGAAGTAGACATGGAGGATAAACAACCTAAAGAAGAAACCGTGGATGACATTAAGCTTACACAGAAACAAGCAGTCGAGGCATTGTGTTATTTGGAACAGCCGTTTGATGGATACGAGATGGCTGCTATCTGGGGAACATTGTATAAAAAAGAGTGCATAGGTGAAATCAGATTTAATACCAAAATGAAAATTGGTGAAGATTTTGAATTCAAATACAAAGTATTTCTTAATGTGGAATCCGTTATATGTATGAAGGAGAAATTCTACAACTATCTTATTCGTGAAAAAAGTGCGATGCGCAATGGCTTTGATACGACTAAGATTGAATCGGCAACAGAATTACAAAAACTGCTTAAATCTGAGTTTGCATTACCTGAGTATAAGAAAGCATTGCAGTCCAGAATATGTAATATTGTAATTGTTGTACTCTTTATGATCCCCGTTGAAAAGAAGTACGAGCCGTTTAGAAAGCCAATAAAAGTATTTTTAAGTGAGAATAGAAAAGAAGTAATTAAAAATCCGAAAAGCAGAAAAAAGGTTAGAGGGGCATTGCTCCTATCATATATTGGTTTTGATTTTGTTCAGAAACTGTTTTTTTCAGCACGCGGATAGGAGAATATGATGGTTAGAGTTTTACAAGAGTTGTCAGCCTTAGATGGAGGCGGAGTTGCTAAACTTCTTTACGATTATTATCGTAATATGGACCATACAAAAGTTCATTTTGATTTTCTTATATACGATTACTATGAAAATGGGATGTATGAAAAGCCATTGGAAGATTTAGGATGCACAATCTATAAGCTTCCAAGAATTAAAAAAGATAAAAAAGGTTATTTTACGGGAATGAAAAAGATCATAAAAGAAGGAAATTATGATGTCGTACATTCTCATATGGGATCACGCGGCCTTTTTGTAATGTATTATGGAAAAAAATATAAAGTTCCGAAAAGAATAGTGCATTCACATATTGCATACGAACCAGTATCTAATGTAAAGAGAAAAATAAATTCGATGCTTGCAATGGTTGCAAAATACTATGCAACAGATTTATTTGCATGTGGAAAAGATGCTGGCATTTATATGTGGGGAAAGAAGGCAAGTGCAGAAGGCAAAGTCCATATTATGACTAATGCGGTAGATACGGATAGTTTTAAATTCTCGAATGCGCTGCGTATACAAAAACAAGAAGAACTTCAAATTACAGGTAAGTTTGTTATTGGTATTGTCGGACGACTTTCAGAGCAAAAGAACTATCCTTTTTTGTTTTCTGCCTATAAGAAGGTAATAGAGCAAAGAAAAGATACAGTACTATTAGTAGTTGGCCGTGGTCTGGAAGAAGAAAAAATAAAAAAACTTGCAGCGGATATGAATCTTGGCGATTCTGTTCAGTTTCTTGGAATCCGATCAGATGTGGCAGAGTTACTAAACGCATTTGACATGTTTGTTCTTCCATCGAGATACGAGGGTCTTCCAGTTGTTCTTATTGAGGCACAGGCAAATGGAGTGAGAGAACTTGTATCTGATAGAGTCACAAACGAAATGGATATAACGGATCTTATTGAATTTTTACCAATCGACAATACAGAAAAAAAATGGGCAGATGCGATGTATTCTGCTACCATCAGATTAGATAACAGAGAACAGTATAGTGACTTAGTTAAAAAGGCGGGTTACGATATAAAAATAGAAAGTCGGAAGATGCAGGATTTTTACTGCGGAATAGAAGAGTGAGAGAAAAATGAAAGTAGCACTTATAACACTTCATGCGATAAAAAATTATGGATCGGTTTTGCAAACGCTTGCCACACAAGAGATATTTAAAGAATATGGCTGTGATGTAAAGCTGATTAACTATATTAGAGAAGACAGCCTAGATAAAAACTTGTTACATACTTGGGGTGGATCAAATCCAGTGAAACAGGCGGCTATGCTGCCTACACTAATTAAATGGAAATCTGTGTTCAATGATTTTGTAGCACAGAACTTTGATTTAACTGACCATGTATATACATATCCAGAAGATTTTAAAAGATATCCCATAGAAGCAGATATATATTGTACTGGAAGCGATCAGGTATGGAACACAGGATGGAACGGTGGAATTATTAAATCATTGTTTCTGGATTTTGTCCCAGATGACAAGTTTAGATTTGCGTATGCGGCAAGCTTTGGAAAAAAAACTCTGTCAGAAGCTGAAGTATCCGAGACAAGGGATTTAATAGAAAAATATAATTTCATTTCTGTCAGGGAAGATTATGCCAAAACTATGCTGCAAGACTATTATGGTTATAAAGATGCAGTTCATGTGCTTGATCCTACGCTCGCTTACGACGGCGACTTTTGGAGAAAGTACGCACCGAAGAGTAAGATCAAAGGCGATTATATTTTGATATACAATCTTAACCGCTCAAAAGAATTTGATAAATATGCGGTTGAACTGAGTAAGAAAACCGGGTTACCAATTTATTTCCTGTGTAGAAGGTATGATCAGTTTGCAAGACCTGGGAAAAGTATTCTTGTACCCGAAGTATTTGAGTTCATCACGTTGATTGATAATGCTAAGTATGTGCTGACTGATTCTTTCCATGCCACTGCATTTTCGCTAAATTTGAATACAGAACCTATTTGCATTTATCCAAATGAATATGGCGGACGATTAGAGAGCGTATTGCGAATGACGGATTCGTTGCAGAGGCATGTGAACAATTATCAGGACTTCGATGTTGTAAATCGACATGTCGATTTTGAAAAGGTGAATTCCATTTTTGCAGAACAGAGAAAAAAGACCAGAGACTTTTTAGACGAAGTGTTTGAGGCCTATCAAACGCAGGCGAGCAAAACAAAAATATGATTTTATTGGATCGTTCGAGAATGGTGTGGAGGTGATGTTGTGGCAATTTATTTAATTGCTTTATTTGGACTAATGTTATACGGCGGATGTGCAAACCATAATCTGACGAATAAAAGAAAAAAAAGATATATTGTTTTCTCATTTGCTTGTTTGGCTATTATTTCAATGTTACGAAGCTATAATGTTGGTCGAGATCTTCAGGCACATTATTATAAAACATTCCTCAGAGTTGTGAATATGGATTGGAATAATCTTTTCACACTTGGATACGAAAACGGCTATCTTGTGTTTTATAAAATAATTAGCATGTTCACCAGTGATGGACAATGGATGATTGCAATTCATGCATTAATCGTAATTGGCATAACTGGATGGTTTATCTATAGAAATTCCGAAAACGTTGTAATGAGTACATTCTTGTTTATTACAACGAATACATGGTTTATGTATATGACCATGATGCGTCAAGCGATGGCTGTAAGTTTCGTTCTGGTTGCATTAGAGATTTGGAAAAGAAAAGACTGGAGAATTAAGAGATTTGTATTGTATGTGCTAGTTGTGATTTTAGCAATGCAGTTTCATTCTTCTGCATTTATAGCATTCATTATTCCAATCTTTGATTACCTTCCATTTAAACGAAAGCACATTCTTATTTCTACTATTGTAATGATTGCATCATTTGCACTGTATAATCAGTTGTTTAAGGCCGTTTCGTTACTCCAGATAGGAAAAAGAGATTACACAGAATTCTATTCATCGAGTGGAGAAGCAATCAACATTATCAGTTTGTACTTTGTTTTTATTTACGCTCTGATTTTCATAATTGGAACAGTATCCTTGGTTTACTATAAAAGCGAAGAAAATCAAAGCAGTAATTTGAACGTGACCGATGAGAGCGGATTTAGCAATAGTTTCATACTCTATATGGTTTTGGTTCTGGTGGTATGCAGAATAACAGGACTCAAAATAAATATCATGGCCAGAATGACATACTATTTTATGCCATTTGTTTATATACTACTTCCTAGAGCTATTGCTGGTTTTCGGAATTATAGCAATAAAAAAATAGTGAAATATAGTATATATGTATTAATGACAGCGGCTTTTGTGTGGTTGACTTACAGAAGCGCCGCTTCTATGTACGGAACTGTACCGTATCAATTCTATTGGGAGAAATAATGTGGAAAAAGATAAAATACAACATAGATCAATTTCGATAGATGCATTAAAGGGATTTGCAGCATTATTAGTATGCTATCAACACGCATATGGAACATACGGTATTTCAGGCTATATTCTTGCAATTTCACGGATAGCGGTTCCATTGTTTGTAATGATTACAGGATTTTATTACTGCTCAATAGTTGATAAACACAAAGAAAAAGTTCAAATAAAAAAGTTTGCATTTATCGCGATAGTAATGGTTCTTCTTTATTTTTCTATTGATTCGGCAAAAAGGATTTTTACTGGAAATCTTATAGGATATTGGAAAAGCTGCTTTACCCCACTCAATATTTTAAAGTTTGTCGTTTTGAATGATCCAGTTCATGCGGATCATTCGTGGTACATGTGGGCTATGATTTATGTGCTGGTTTTAGTGTGGCTGTTTCCAAGAATATGGAAGCAAAAGTGCATTAGAAGAAGTATAATTATATTGACTTGCTTCGGCTTACCTTTTCTTAGTAAGTATATTTATTTCTTTTGCACGAGTATAAATTTTGAACCAAATCTTTATAGGAATTTTTTAATACCAATAGCGGCATACTTTTTTCTCGGAATAGAGTGTCTGGAGAAGAAGGATAAAATTACGAGATTCGGAATGAAAAAATGGGGGATATTGGCTATCCTATCAGTTGCGTGTATTTGTATGGAAAAATACATATTAACAATATTAAAAATAGATAGACTGAGTGGGGCGTATTTCTTTTCTATGCCGTTAGCAGTTGCAGTTTTTGGAATGACACTCAGTGGCTCGTTCAAAAGCAAGGGGATGAATATCCTTGCTAAATTCGGAAGAAAATATTCATTGGCATTCTATATTATACATCCGCTATTTTCAAGAGTTGAATATAAAATTTTTAATATGGAAACAGTGCAACAATATGCCGGATACGTTTTTGTTGTTTTATGTTCAGCAATGCTATCGGTTCTTTATGAAAACATAAAAGAAAAGCGAGGAATATAAATGGGTACAAGAAAATTAGAAATTGTTCAGATAATGCGTGCATTTGCATGTGCTTCCATTTTCCTTTACCACTTGCCTAATACGTGGGGGGGGGTAAAAAGTAATTATTCGGGTTTTTCACTTATGGTTTTCTTTGTATTTACAGGATACTTTCTGATTGAAGGAACAAGAAAAAGTGAAAAATTTTATTTTAGAAAAAAAATAATCCGATTGGTGCCCTTATACTGGTTGCTTACGATTGCATTATTCATTTTATCGCTACTTGTTCCGGGGATAAATGGAGGTAAATCATATTCTTGGAGTAATTTGATTCAATCATTGCTTTTTATCCCGTACTATAGCTCTGATGGAAAGCTGTTTCCGATTTTAAGTGTTGGTTGGACGCTGATTCTGGAAGTATATGAATATATTGTGTTTTGGGCATTATACAAGTTTTTTAGGAAAAATAAATATAGAGATATTGTGACCGTTATTGCGTTTACTTTTCTTGTGATTATGGGGAAAGTATTAAGCACATATTATATTAGCACTCCAATTCTTGTGATTTGGTCGTATAAGTACCAGTGGGCATTTTTGATTGGTATGTTGATTAGTATTTATAAAAATGGTCAAGATCAGATTGAACCTGTAGGTCAGGAAACGGTGAATGCTAACTTTATTTTAATCGGCTATGCTGTGCTTTTTGCCCTTTGTACATATGTCATCAGCGATTCTTTTGCATTTGTTTTAGGAGTTTCAGCGGCAGCAGTTGGTTTGATTATGTTTCCAAATCTCAGCTTTTCAAAATGGATTGTGGGCTTTGGAAATCTGAGTTTTTCCTTTTATTTAATCCATAAATTCGTAATAGCACTTGTTGATAAAATTGTAACACGGATTTTTTCAGACGCAGTGGCAGGTGTGATTGGAGTGCTTTTAGCATTTGTATTGACTTTAGTGGCATCGGTCATTTCTTATCATGTGATTGAGAAAGGGGCATCTGCTCGACTGAAAAAATTATTGTGTAGATAGGAGATATACGCTCCAAGAGGGGAGAATATGATATGAATAATAACTTGAAACTGTTGCTTTTAAATAATAAAGTGACTAAGAATTTATATTGTGATCTGTTTAAGCTGAAGATGCTGAAAAGAGATTTTAAAGCTAGACCCAAACGGATGCAAGAAAAAGGACAGGCGGATCTGGTTATTAAAAATTCGTCTACAGAAAAAAAGCATATTTTCTTCTGTGGGGTTCCTGTACATAAGAATATGGGAGATCAGGCTCAACGGTATTGTATCAGATTGTGGTGTCAGCAAAACTATCCAGATTATGAAATTCTTGAAATTTCAACATGGCCTTTTTATGAAAAAGAATTTCGCGAAACAATAAAGAAAGCGATTAAGAAAGATGATTTAATAGTTATTCAGAGTGGTTACTGCACAACAGACCGCCATTACGATCATAAGATGCATAGGTTTCTTGTAAGTTCTTTTCCAGAAAATAGGATACTGATTATGCCCCAGACAGTGAATTTTATTGATGATCGAGAAGGATATAAGACGGGGAAAATCTATGCAAAACATAAACACCTTCTTTTTTTAGCGAGAGATAAGGTTTCTTATAAATCTGCAAAAAAATTCTTTCCGAACACCGAAGTATATTTATATCCTGATATAGTGACTACACTAATTGGTTCAAAATCAGATTTCGCGGAGAGAAACGGTGTATTGTTGTGTGTTAGAAATGACAGCGAAAAAAAATATACGGATTGCGAGATAAAACAGCTGAAAGACAAATTACAGAAAGCGGGACTGTTTTGCGAAATATCCGATACAAATTCTGAGTTGCCGTTGAATGAGTTGGTTGCAAAGTTTGACTTGGAATTGGAAAAAACACTGCGATTTTTTGCAAAGCATGAGGTTGTTATAACAGATCGGTATCATGGAACTATTTTTTCAATGATTTCTAACACACCGGTCATTGTTATTGCAACAAACGATCATAAGGTAAAAACGGGCACAGAATGGTTCAAAGGAATCTATACAAAATCGCAGTATAATGCGGATTCGTTGGATGAAGCATACACTCTTGCATTGAAAATTGTAAATGAAAAACAGCAAATTGTAAACGAACCATATTTTAAAACTGAGTATTACGATAAACTGAAAGAGTTATTTGAAAAGGTAAATTGATGGATATGAGGTGAATGCTAATGATTACGAAAATAAAAAAAGCACTACAATATTTTTCAGTAAGGTGCTATGAGTTTAAGATTTCGATGAAAGAATTTGGAAGTGGGAGTAAGCTCAGCGGTGATGCCTTTGAAGCGTTTTATAAAAATGGAATGTTAGTCGAAGTTCACTCTGTAGAGAAGGGACTTGGGCTAAAAAACACAAAACCTGGACATAGTGCTAAGCCGGTTACGAATTTAATCAATAAGATGTTTGGCTATATAAATCGGGGATATGATCCTGAAGACTTTGCTTTTAGGGAAACATATCGTGTAATAGATGCTTATATCGAGTATCAAAAAAATTTTGATACATCAAAATTTGCTGGCTTTTCAGACATCGAAAGAAAATTTGGCGTGCTTACGCAGCAATTGAGTCCGTGTCTGGTGATGGATATCCAAAAAAATCTGAATGGTGGTTCTCATATTGTCCCCTTGAAAGAACTATTGCGCGGACAGGAGTTTGATTTGCAAAGTTTTTTTCAAAGCAGACATAGTATTAGAATGTATAAAAATGAGCCAGTGAAGCAGGTTGATGTCGAAAAAGCGGTAGAGCTCGCTAATCTGTCGCCTTCGGCGTGTAACAGGCAGCCAAGCAAAGTTTACTTTACATCAGGACATGAAATTGTTGATCAGGTAGATGAACTTATTACGGGAAGCAGTGGGTTTAAGGGCGAGACTCCAAATTACATTATTGTTACAACGGATCGTGCATGTTTTATGAATGAAGAACAATACCAGTGGTATATCAATGGTGGAATTTACTTGTCATATCTTACGCTTGCATTACATTCCTTGGGAATCGGAAGTTGTATTATGCAGTGGAAGGCATTCTATAAAACAGAGAACGAATTGAAAAAACTGATGGGAATTTCAGAGCACGAAGCTATTATTGCTGTTGTAGGCTGCGGATATTATCAGGGAGATACAAAATGTATCTATGCACAGAGAAGGGCAGTGAGTGATACACTGCATGTTGTAGGTGCAACCGATGTTGAATAAAATAAAGAAAATTTATACAAGCATGAGCATTGCGACTAGAGCGGCACTGTGGTTTGTATTCTGCAATATTCTGCAGAAGGGAATATCAACAATAACAGTTCCTTTGTTTACGCGATTGCTGACAACCGCTGAGTACGGAACATATAGTTTGTATATATCATGGTTCAATATATTAACTATTGTGACATCGTTGAACCTCTATTATGGTGTGTTTAATAATGCATTAAATAGAATCAGAGATAAAAACGAGAGAGATAAATATGTGTCATCCATGCAGGGACTGACAATAACATTAACAGTCATCTTAATCGTGGTATATGCACCATTTCAAGACTTTTGGAGTAACCTTCTTGGATTGAATAAACTGGTTCTATGGCTGATGATGGCTGAATTGTTGGTTGAGCCAGCACTCCAATTTTGGTCAGCACGGCAAAGATTTGAGTATAGATATAAAACAATGGTGAGCGTTACCCTTTTGAAATCTATACTCAATCCGGTACTTGGATTGATGTTGGTTATCATTGCTAGAGATGACAAGGCATTAGCAAGAATTGTTTCTGTTGTCGCAGTAGAAGTTGTAATTGCAGGCAGCATAATGATCCTTCAGTTCATAAGAGGAAAGATATTTTATAGTAAAGCAAACTGGAAATATGCATTGGGCTTTAACATTCCGCTTATTCCGCATTATCTATCAGGAACAATTTTGAATCAAGGCGACCGTATTATGATTCAAAATATGGTGGGTGATTCTGAAGTTGGTATATATAGCGTTGCCTATAGTATAGGTATGTTGGTACAGCTTTTTACAAATGCAATTAATAATTCAATGACACCATGGATGTATGAAAATCTAAATCGAAAAGATTACAAGAACATAAGAAAAAATGTGGATGCTATTCTTTTGTTTTTGGGTGGTGTTATTGTTGCATTATGTTTTTTTGTGCCAGAGCTTGTGAGAATATTCGGCTCAGAGGAATACTATAGTGCTATATATGTTGTACCGCCAGTTGCTGCAAGTGTATATTTTATTTTCCTTTATAATGTTTTTGCAATTCCGCAAATGTATTATGAAAAACAAAAATTTATGTCGGTGGCATCCATCGCAGCAGCAGTGCTTAATATTATCTTAAATGCTGTTTTCATTCCTGTGTTTGGCTTTTATGCGGCCGGATATACAACAGTTGCGAGCTATATTGCTTATAGTATTGGTCATTATTGGTTTAGTAGAAAAGTATGTATGAAGGAAATAGGTTCTTTTGAACTGTTTGACAGCAAAGGAATACTATTGATTTCAATTGGTGTATTTGGGTGCTCAATCGCATTTGTTTTTCTGTATCAATATAGAATTATTCGCTACCTAATGGCGTCGGCTCTTATTATTATAGCGATTAGTCAGTACAAGAAAATACTAAATGTAGTTAAGTCAATTCGTAAATGATAAAGGAGAATCAATAAGATGCGTTTTAAAGAGATTGTAAAGCAAAATAAAACAATCAGAAAAACCGGAAAAATACTAAAAATATACAGAGAATTTTTAGGTGATGCTCACGGATTTTCTTCTTCTTATATTGAGTCAGCGGAGGAAAAGGAAAATTATAAATATAGCATTCTCCTTTTGGTGCATAGCTTGGAAAAAGGAATGTGTATGCCTATGCCACGTCCATTTGGGGGGGGGAAGATTGAAAAACTTATCGCATGTATAACAAATTATCAAGGAAATACCGATGACTTTGAATATAGGATGGCGATTGCTGCACTTTTTTCTTGGAAAGAATTCTATGAGAAACACGGTTGGGATAATGATAAATTATACCTAAAAGTCAATGATTTTTTGGCTTCGTATACAAAACCAGAAATTGTAGTAGGAAGTAAAAAATATGTTTCAGAGAAATTCTCGAATGATGAAGTGAATAATTTTGAGCATGTTCTTCTTACGAGACATTCAGTGAGAAATTTTGAAACGAGAGAATTAAGAAAATCGGACATTGATTTTGCAATAAAGTGTTTCCAAGAAGCTCCAACAGCATGTAATCGACAGATGTGTAAAGTTATTCTGGTAAAAAGTGAAGAAGTAAAACAGCTTTTGGATGAAACCATTATAGGAATATCTGGATTTAACAAGGATGCAGTTAATTATTTTATTGTAACGTATGATTTGGCGGCCTTTGCTTACTCGGGTGAAAGACAGCAGGGGCTGTTTAATGCTGGCTTATGTGCAATGAATTTTATTAACGGTCTTCATGCAAGAAGAATTGGTTCTTGCTGTTTACAGTGGTCGAATAAGCATACAGAGGATTTAAAAGTTAGGAAAGCTTTAAAATTGCAGGATAGTGAGCGAATTGCAGTGGTAATTGCAGCCGGATACTATCTTGAAGAAACTGTGATTCCATGTTCGGTTCGTAAAGATCAAAAAGAAATCTACAAGGAAGTTTAAAACAGTTTTATGTTGTGATATTTGAACTCTGAATTCCAGAAAAGCTAACTCTACATTTATTGTAATGTGTAGATATGGTTTCGAATAGTGATCTGGAATAAGGAGTTAGAAAATGGAAGCGTTTGCTTATACTAACACAAAGAAAGAAATCTATAACAGTTCATCTGGTGGGGCATTTATAGAACTATGCAGAACCTTTGAAAGAGTATATGGATCAGGAAATGTTGCATTTTGTGGTGCAGAATTAATGCCAGATATGACGGTAAGACACAATATTGTGTTTTCGGCAGAAGCATGTCACAGATTTCAAGGATCTAAATATGTGAAGAGCCAGACATCTGGTATTAACAAAGATATTGAACTTCTACTGCAAGAAGGCAAAGCGGTACTCTTTTCCGGGACACCTTGTCAAGTTTTTGCACTCAATAAATATCTTGATACAAAAGGAATCAGCAAAGAAGATTTTTTATCAATAGATATTATTTGCCATGGAGCACCAGATGTAAAGATTTGGAATGTTTACACAGATTGGCTTCAAGGTAAAATGCACAGTAAACTGATAGATTATTCTTTTAGATATAAAAAAGTTGGTTGGATGGGATATCCGGCGTATGCAAAATTTGAAAATGGTAGGGAAATGATTGACACAAGAGAAACATCTGTGTATTCAAAATTACATTTGCTGGGATATTCTGTGACAAAGGGATGTTTTAACTGTCCTTTTGCAAATATCGATAGAAAAGGTGATATAACACTAGGTGATTTTTGGGGAGTTGAAGATGAAAAACTTGATATCGAAATTAGGGATGGTGTATCGCTTGTTCTGACAAATTCCAATTTTGGAAAAAGAATTGTTGATGGAATGAAAGGGAAAAAAGTGGCTGTTTTAGGTGACGGTTTCCTAAAGCATCAACACAACTTATTAAAGCCGACTGATATGCCGGAACGTTATCATGAGTTTTGGAACGACATCCAAACTGAATCCTTTGAGAAAGTATTACAAAAGTATTTGAAATACAACACGGTCTATGCAGTCAGATACGCGCTAAAAAAGATAGCTAAGCAGACCGGAATGCTGGTATATTATAGAAAGTTGAAAATTAAGCTGAGATAAAATTATGTATAAGGGGGATTGACATTAGTGTGTGAAAAAAACATAATCATTAGCAAGCAAGCAAGCAAGCAAGCAAGCAAGCAAGCAAGCAAGCAAGCAAGCAAGC
>ERZ1026886.796-NODE-796-length-15358-cov-38.722799_pt1 | contig 15358 bp, 7 predicted proteins | sample MGYA00380173_ERZ1026886 | MGnify/ENA primary metagenome ERZ1026886 (study PRJEB33269, sample SAMEA4719809) | human gut metagenome | biome: human-associated habitat; feature: organic feature; material: feces | place: Cameroon | collected 2013-10 ... | reverse complement strand
TACTGCCAAAGCCTTTCACTTTATTACTGCTTGTCATTTTTAATTAAAATGCTTTTTACTAATTACCAAGTTTTTTCCTATACCTTATTATATATGATAGGTTTCTATTTCTATTGGCTTGCAAAAGTACTGCAAATTTTCGAGATAAACTAACAAAATCGAATAAATATCTTCCATACACAGAGAAAAACTCCACTTTTCTTGTTCCTTACGAAAATAAATAGTACCTTTGCAATATCTTTGTATTATCTTTTCTTGTAGAATCAGAAATATAAACTAAACAATAAATATTTGTAACTATGGAACAGATTAAAAACGATCAGCTCACCGTTGAGATTTCATCTCTCGGAGCAGAGCTTCAGAGCATCAAGGATGCTAATGGTAATGAATATCTTTGGGATGGCGATCCAAAATACTGGGCACGCCGCTCTCCTCTCCTCTTCCCTATCGTAGGTGGATTGTGGAAAGACACCTACCGCATCGGCGACAAGGAATACACACAGCCTCGTCACGGCTTCGGTAAGCTCGTTGACTTCCAGCTCGTGGGCAAGACCGGCGACCGTCTCACCTACGCCCTCATCGACAACGAGGAGACTTTCAAGAACTATCCTTACCACTTCAACCTCGCCGTTTCCTATCGCCTTGCCGGCAACGAACTCCACGTTATCTGGCACGTTGAGAACACAGACGATAAGGTTATCTACTTCCAGATTGGCGGTCACCCAGCATTCAAGGTTCCTGGATGCGAGAAGGGCGAGAAGCTGAAGGCTTTCCTCAAGCTCGACAATGAGGCTCCTACCCGCCTCTTCGCTACCATCGGCGGATGCGTTGACCCTAACGCCCGCGAGACCGTTCAGACCGACAACGGTATTCTGGAGTTAACAGACGAGTCGTTTGCTGACGATGCATTCATCTTCGACAAGAGCCAGGTGAAGCAGATTTCCCTGCTCAACGAGAAGGGCGAGCCACACGTAACCGTAGAGTTCAAGACTCCTGCCGTAGGCGTCTGGAATCCGGGCAACCACGCTCCATTCGTCTGCATCGAACCTTGGTTCGGTACCTGCGACTGGGCTGAATACACCGGCGAGTTCAAGGATAAGTACATGATGAACAGCCTGCAGCCAGGTGCCAGCTTCATGAGTGAATACATCATCAGAATCGAAAAATAATGGAAGAAAAAGAAAATTTGCAACTCCCCGAGAACGCATTCCGCGAACTCAAGGACGGGGAGGAATACAAGCCGCTGATGTCGCCCGACAAGGTTTATCCTGAGGTAAACGGCTGGTCGGTGACTTGGGGTATCGTGATGGCGGTCATCTTCTCTGCCGCCGCAGCCTATCTGGGCTTGAAGGTGGGTCAGGTGTTCGAGGCAGCCATCCCTATCGCCATCATCGCCGTGGGCGTAAGTACCGCCACCAAGCGAAGCAAGGCACTCGGCGAGAACGTCATCATCCAGAGCATCGGAGCCTGCTCGGGTGCCGTAGTGGCAGGAGCCATCTTCACCCTGCCAGCCATCTACATCCTGCAGGCCAAGTACCCGGAGATGACCACTTCGTTTATGAAGATTTTCATGGCATCAGCCCTGGGAGGAGTCTTGGGAATCCTGTTCCTGATTCCTTTCCGCAAGTACTTCGTAAGCGACATGCACGGAAAATATCCATTCCCTGAAGCCACAGCCACCACGCAGGTGCTGGTGAGCGGAGCCAAGGGAGGCGACCAGGCTAAGCCCCTGCTCATCGCCGGACTGGTGGGTGGTCTTTACGACTTCATCGTAGCCAGTCTAGGATGGTGGAACGAGAACTTCACTTCCCGTGTGGTAAGTCTGGGATGCGACCTTGCCGACAAGGCGAAGCTCGTGTTCAAGGTGAACACAGGTGCAGCCGTATTGGGATTGGGTTACATCATCGGATTGAAATACGCCTTCTTCACCTGCCTGGGTTCGCTCGTGGTATGGTGGTTGATTGTACCAGGCATGAGCGTCATCTTCCACGACAGCGTGCTGAGCGCCTGGGATCCTAGCATCGTGAAGACCGTGGGTGCGATGAGTCCGGAGGAAATCTTCCGTGCCTACGCCCGCAGCATCGGTATCGGCGGTATCGCCATGGCGGGTATCATCGGCATCATCAAGAGCTGGGGCATCATCAAGAGCGCCGTAGGACTGGCTGCCAAGGAACTGAAAGGCAAGAGCGATGTGGATGAGAACGTGAAGCGCACCCAGCGCGACATTTCTTTCAAGATCATCGCCATCGGTTCGCTTGTCACCATCCTCATCACCTTCCTCTTCTTCTGGTTTGGTGTGATGGATGGCAACCTGCTCTTCGCAGTCATCGCCATCCTGCTGGTGGCAGCCATCGCCTTTCTCTTCACCACCGTGGCAGCCAATGCCATCGCCATCGTGGGTTCCAACCCTGTATCGGGAATGACCCTGATGACACTCATCTTCGCCTCTGTGGTGATGGTGGCAGTAGGTTTGAGAGGTCCTGGCGGAATGCTTGCCGCCCTGATTATGGGTGGTGTGGTTTGTACCGCACTCTCTGTGGCAGGTTCGTTCATCACCGATTTGAAGATTGGTTACTGGCTGGGTACTACGCCTAAGAAGCAGGAGGGATGGAAGTTCCTCGGCACCTTGGTAAGTGCGGCTACCGTGGGCGGCGTGATGATGCTGCTCAACGAGACCTACGGATTCGCTTCCGGCTCTCTGGCTGCACCTCAGGCCAATGCGATGGCTGCGGTCATCGACCCTTTGATGAATGGTGTGGGTGCGCCTTGGGTTCTCTACGGCATCGGTGCCCTGATTGCCATCGTGCTTACTTACTTCAAGATTCCAGCCCTGGCGTTTGCCCTGGGTATGTTCATTCCGCTGGAACTGAACGTTCCGCTGCTGGTAGGTGGCGCCATCAACTGGTATGTTACTTCACGCAGCAAGGACGCCAAGGTGAATGCGGAGCGTGGCGAGAAGGGTACGCTCATCGCCAGCGGTTTCATTGCCGGTGGAGCCTTGATGGGTGTAGTCAGCGCCCTGCTGAAGTTTGGCGGCGTTGAGGTTAGCATCGCAGAAAGCTGGTGGGCAGACCCAATGTCAGAGGTTTGCTCGCTCATCGCCTACATCTGCCTGATAGGTTTCTTTATCAGAGCAACGAAGAAATAAAGAAGATTGATTTTCGGAAGAAAAGATTTCGAAAGAGATTGATTTTCGGAAGAAAGATTTTAAAAGATAAAAAGTCGGGACATACAATTCCATGTATGATTCCCGACTTTTTTTGTATCTCCCAGGCCTTTTGTTGCTCCAAAACTATATTTCTAGACTATAATGATACTCTTTCAGACGAAAATAGCATCTACTTAGAATTAATTATTGTAATTTTGCACCCGAAACCAAACATCAAACTAAAAGATTCAGAATATGAACAAGAAATTATTACTCCTCTTATCGGCAGCTTTCATGCCTGCAGCCCACATGTGCGCACAGAAGGCATTATACCTGCCTTATGAATGGAAGAACCCTTCCATCAGCTTCGGAAAAGACTCCATGATTTACAAGGAATCGGACCCGGAAAACAAATACACCTGGTCCAAATCAAGAAGTAAGGAGTCGGAAAACTTCATCGTGTACTGGGACAAGAACTATGGCAATACCAACCCCAGCAACGCCGATGCCACCTATCGCGTAGATATCGACTACCTGCTCCAGCAGGCTGAATCCTTCTACAAGATAAATGTAGAAAAACTGGGATTCGCCAACTCTGCCGACTCATACGTCAACAAATACAAGAGTATGATTCTGCTGAACCATACCACTAGCTGGGTATGCTACGGAGCCGGATACGACTTCACTGTTCCAGCCCTCTGGCTCAGTCCAAACACCAGCCAGCCTGTGGGACATTCCGTAGCTCACGAGGTGGGTCACTCCTTCCAGTACATGTGCTATTCCGATGCATCGAAGGCGGGAAGCATCGCCAATGTAAACGTGGGCTTCCACGACCCTATCGGACAGGGTGCGGGCATCTGGGAACAGTGTGCCCAGTGGCAGGGTCTCATCTCCTTCCCGGAACTGATGTACGACCAGAGCATCGGCCTCTTCCGCAACACCCACAACTATGCCTTCACCCACGAGTGGCATCGTTACCAGAGCTACTGGTTCCTCTACTATCTTGCCCAGTATTACAACGACCTCACCATCGTATCGCAGGTGTGGAAGCACAAGATGAGCAAGAAGGCACCCGACTTCAACGAGACGCTGATGAACCTGAAGCAGCTGAGTTCCGATGAACTCTACAAGATGTATTTCGACTACGCCTGTCGTCTGGCAACCTGGGATCTCGATGCCTGCAAGCCTTACCGCGATGCATTCATCGGCGACTTCAACTACCGCTGCTCTGCCATAGGCGACAAGGAGTATCAGGTGGCACTTGCCAGCTGTCCTCAGAGCACAGGTTTCAACGTGATTCCTCTGCAGGTACCGGCAGCCGGAACCAAGGTAACTACGAAATTCACGGCGCCACAGATGCGTGCCGGAGCCATCAAACTGGCGGATGCCGACCCGGGCGAATACTTCAACGGCGATAATTTCGTAACCTACGATAAGCGCACCTATGTGAACAACAGCAACGGCCTTTACAGAGGATTCCGCATCGGCTATGTGGTGCTGCTCAAGGATGGAACTCGCCAATACATCAACGATGACGAGATTCACTGCGTAAAGAACACCAAGAAGACCGAGGAGATTTCGATGACCGTGCCTGAGAACACCGATAAGATGTGGCTCGTGGTAAGTCCGGCTCCATCTAAATATCTCAGCCATCTCTGGGATGAGAAGATCAGCACCAACGATGATATGTGGCCTTACAGCTTCAAGCTCGAAGGCACCGACATCGGTTCGAAGGCGATAGTCTATATGTCACCAACCATCGACGGCCGTGCCATAGAGGATGCCAAGCTCACCTACGATGTTTACTTCCCTGCCCAGAATTCCTATGCCGGAACCAGCGTCAGCGTGGGCGGCAAGGCAAATGCCATGCTGGGCACCGCATTCCAGCTGCAAGGCAATGAGCTTACCGGCAAAATCGTGAACTATTCTGCTACGGGTCCTAAGGATGGACAGATTATGTTCTATGCCGAAAACCGTGGCGGTTCGCTGGTGAAGCAGAATCCTACAGCCAACGGATATGGCTACTGGTATGCTGCCAACGGCAATGTTTCAAGCTACGCCAACGGTTATACCTTTGCTGAGTTCACGCCATCATCGCTGACCTTCAACCTGGGACAGTATCCTGGCAGAAACAGCAACGGAACCACCCGCACCATCCGTCAGGCGCTGAAATACCAGAAGAGCGCCACCGAGAGCGCCATCGTATCCTTCGTATTCAACATTCATTTCGATGCCAGCAAATCGGGAGCCGAATTAACCGGCATTGAGTATGATGAGAAGAACGCCACCGCTATCGAGGCTGTCAAGATATTGACTGGCGGCAATGAGAAGGTGAATGTTTACAATATGATGGGGCAGCTGGTAAAGCAGAACATCCCGGCAAAGGAAGCCGCAGCATCCCTGCCTCACGGGATGTATGTTGTAGGAAACAAGAAAGTGTTTATACCATAAACAATAAAACAAAATATCAAATAAAGAAAAGTGGCATCATGGTTGGTTTCCATGATGCCACTTTTCTTTATATACGCCTTTATTATATTCACCTTATTAATATATACATTATTATATATTACCCCTGCTCCATAAATTCGCCTGGCTTCATGCCAAACTGCTTTTGGAAACATTTGGAGAAATAACTAGGACTGCTGAATCCCGTCATATAGCAAACCTCGCTGATGCGATATTTGCCGCTCTTCAGCAATGCAGCAGCCTTTTTCAGCTTCACCAGCTGAATCATCTCGTTAGGCGTTACATCCACCAGCGCCTTGATTTTGGCAAACAGGGTGCTTCGGCTGATGCTCATCTGCTCAGCCAGGAACACTACGCTCAGACAAGGGTTGGTGATATTCTCCTCTATCAGTTCGTTCATCCTTACCAGGAATTCATTATCCGTATCATTGGAAGCCACCTCGGTGATAGGCTCCATCGGCATGTGCGAATACTTGGTCTGCAGCAGGCGGCGCATCTCCAGCAGGTTACGGATGCAAGCCTCCAGATACTTCATCGAGAACGGCTTTTCTATATAAGCATCAGCACCGCAATTCATGCCCTCCGTCTTGCTGCTGTCGTCGGTCTTCGCCGTCAACATGACAAACGGAATATGACTGAAGGCGGCATCCTGACGAACCCGTCGGCAGAACTCGGCACCATCCATCTCAGGCATCATCCAGTCGCTCACTATCAGCGTTATGGTAGGATGCAGCTTCAGCTGGCGCAATCCCTCCACGCCATTTTCTGCCGTGAACACCAGGTAATCGCTGGCAAAGTTCGAGGCGATAAACTGGCGCATATCTGCATCGTCTTCCACAACGAGCATCGCCGTCTTCGTCTTTTTGCCGCCCGGAGTACCGGAGCCATCCAAAGTTCCGGAATCCTCAGGAACCATGCCGTCACCGGAAGCAGCCCCATCGCCTTCAGCCTTCTCGGCCTCATAACTGTCTGCATCCACCACCTGACTGGCAAGGTCGTTCTTTTCGTCCTCGCCCACCACGGCATCCTGCTGGCGGATAGGCAGCGTAACCACGAAGCTGGCTCCCCTGCCCACTTCCGATTCCACCTCCACCGTGCCATGATGAGCCTCCACCAGGTTCTTCACGATGTTCAGACCGATGCCCGTGCCAGGCTTGTTGTCCTTCGCCTGGTAGAAGGCAGAGAAGATTTTCTCCTGCTCATCGGCTCCGATGCCATCGCCATTATCCGTCACCACGATGCGGAAATGCTCTTTGTCTGCCATGTCGCAGCTCAGGCACACGTAGTTCTTCGTGTATTTGTTGGCATTCGTCATCAGGTTGCTGATTACTTTGGTTATCGCTTCCTTGTCGATGACGGCAGCGAAATCGTTCTTTGGATAATTCACCTCCAGCTTGGTGCCGTTCTTCCGCAGGGTTGGCTCAAATCGCTCCACCACGGCGGCTATCAGCTTAGAGATGTTCTGAAGCTTGAAGTGCACCTGCATGCCGCTCTGCTGCACCTTGTTGAAGTCGAGCAACTGGTTCACCAGGTTCAGCAGTCGCTGCGCATTTCTGTCAATCACGTCGATGGTATCGTTCATCACCTTTCCTTCCCTTGCCGAAACTCTCAGCTTCGCCCATTCGCCCTTCAGGTTCTCCAGCGGACCGATGATGAGCGAAACCGGGGTTCTGATTTCGTGGGCTATCATGGTGAAGAACTGCAGTCGGGCATCGCGCACTTCCTGCTGCTGCTTCTCCTCCAGCGCATCAAGTTCGTGCTGATGGCGACGCTTCTCACGCTTCAGTCGGCTCTGTGTATAGAGATAGATGGCGTAGCCCAGCAGCAACAGATAGAGCAGCTTGGCTGGCAGGGTCCACCAGAACGGCGGATGCACCTCTATCTTCAGTTGCGCCTCCTCCTTACTCCATACACCGTCGTTGTTGGCTGCCTTTACACGGAAGGTGTAGCTGCCATAAGGCAGATTGGTGTAGGTGGCACGATGCTCATGCGTGGTGGTCCACTCCTTGTCGAAACCTTCGAGCATGTAGGCATACTGGTTCTTTTCGGGCGACACATAGCTCAGCGCCGCAAACGAGATATTGATGATATTATCATCATACGAGAGGTCCAACTGGTCGATGTGTCCAAGCGACTCCGGCAGCTTGTCGGAACCTACCTCCACATGCTTGTTGAAGAGTTCGAGCGAAGTGATAGACACCGGCGGAGCCACATGATTGATCTTTACCTGATAAGGAAAGAAAGTATTGAAGCCCTGGGTGGTTCCGAAATACACGCGACCATCCGAAGCCAGCAACCCGCTGTTGGGCAGAAACTGGTCACAGGTCAATCCGTCGTAACTGTTGAACACCAGGGGTGGCTCGCCCGGCACATATCTCACGATTCCCTTGGCAGAAGAGAGCCACATCTCGCCCTGACTCTCCACGATGCTGGCGAAATCATGGCTTGGAGCATCCACCTCAACAAGGGCAAACTTGCCTGTATCCATCAGGAATTCACAGATTCCCTTGTTGGTGGCAACATAGAATCGTCCCTTGTCGCTGCGGCACAGACTGTTCACCTGGTTGCTGAGCAGCGAGCTGGCATCGTTCTCCTTATGCAAGTACTGGCGCCATGCCTTGCTGCGGTTGAAGCACCAGAGACCTGCACCCTGAGTAGCAAACCATACATCGCCCCTATTGTCTTCATTGATATCGATGGTAAGTCCTTTCAAAGACCTTACCTTCTCAAAGCGATTCTTCTTTTCATTAAAGAGATTGACTCCCTCCATCGAAGTAGCCCAGAGTCGGTTCTGGCTATCACGGTAGATGCAGTAGCAGCTGCTGCCCGAAGTCCAATTGTCGAGCTGATAAATCTGCACACTACCCGACCCCATATCCATGCGCAGAAGTCCGGCGCCATAGGTACCCACCCACAGCGAAGTACCCTCGGCAAGCAAGGCGTGAACATTGTATTTGCCCATCTGCGCCTTGCCGGGATAATCCACAAACCGGTTGGTAGCTGGGTCAAAGCAGTCGAGACCCGCATCATCGGTGGCTATCCAGATGCGGCGACTGGCATCTTCCACAAACCTACCCACCACATTTCCTCTCACGCCGCCTTCCTGACTGGCATAATAGGTCTGGAATCGGCTCACGAAAGCCGAAGAAGGAATATAGTTCACGCCGCCATAATAGGTTCCTACCCACAGACCGCCCTCACGGTCGGAGGAGATGCTATATACAAAGCGATCGTTGGTACTCCGGGAATTTCCCTTGAGTTCCGACATCATGCGCCAGTTTCTCTTCTGGAAATCGTATTCCACCAGTCCGTCGTCGCTGCCCACCAGCACCTTCTGGTTGGGGTCGTTGTAGAGCTGGTGAATATGGTGCATGGCATTGCTGAGCGGCGAGATGATTTGCTCAGTAGTACCATCCGCATTCACCTGATAGAGTCCGTCTTGCCAGGTACCCACTAGGATGCTTCCGTCGGGATTGGCGAGCATCGCCATACCACTGAGCTGCACACCGGCATCTTTCAGTCTGAAAGGGTCAAACAGGTTGGTAGATTTATTCAGACGCAGCAGAAATTGATGGTTTCTGTTGGCTTGCTTGCAGAGTGCCCACACCTGATTGTTCACATCTACCAGCGTGCAGTTTACAAGCCCCTGATTCCCCTTCATCGGATAATTCCTGCATTCGTGGGAGGTGAGGTTGTATCGGAACACGCCCTGACCGTGGGTAGAAATCCACACGTTGCGGTTTCCATCCAGCGAGAAATGAACTACATGCGCTGATAGTTCCTTATCAAGGAGTTCAAACTGCTCTGTTTTGAAACTCAGAAAATAGGCACCCTGGCTGGTACCCACCAGCAAACCATCGTCGGTGGGCAGCAAAGCCCCCACATACTGGTCTATCAGTTTGGTGTTGTAGATGGTCTGCACGGTATATCCGTCGTATCGGCAGAGCCCGTAGTCGGTGCCGAACCACATATATCCGTTCTTGTCCTGCACGATGCAGCGCACGGAATTGCTGGGCAATCCCATGTTCATGGTGATGGAGCGGGTCATCAGCATGTTGGCATCCGGCACCGCCGCCGATGCTCCCAGGCAGAGCAGGGAAAACGCAACAAGCACCGCCTTTCTTAGGCGATGCTTTGATGCAGAATTTTCCAAGCGATCAATAATCTTCTTTATATTCATGATATTGTCTTGTTATCTTATTCATTTTGATTTGATCCGAAGCTTCGATTTTCCCTCTTCTTATCGGGGGTTCCCTTTTTATCGGGCTTTCCCCCTCTTTATCGGGTTTTTACGTCGCTCCATTTCGGCGGATTTACGCCCAGCAGGTTCTTGACGAAGAAATCGTAGCGCTTGTGTTCGCCAAAACTCTCACCCACCGTGTGATGGGCACCCGGAACTACCACCAGTTCGAAATCCTTGTTCGCCTTGATCAGGGCATTCACCACCTGATAGGTGCTCGATGGATCCACGTTGTCATCCAGCTCGCCAACCACCAGCATCAGCGGGCGCTCCAGTTTGTGGGCATTCTCCACATTGCTGCACTCCACATAGCTGGAATCCACCGGCCAGCTCATCCACTGCTCGTTCCACCAAATCTTGTCCATACGGTTGTCATGACAACCACAGGCACTATACGCAGCCTTGTAGAAATCGCCATGCAGCAATACGGCGGTGGTACTCTCCTGTCCGCCAGCCGAACAGCCATAGATGCCCACATTGTCAGCATCCATATAAGGATATTTCTGGGCTGCAGCCTTAATCCAGAGTTCTCTGTCGGGGAAGCCCGCATCCTTCAGGTTCTTGTAGCATACCTCCTCAAATTTCTTGCCTCTATAAGATGTGCCCATCGCATCCAGCTGAACCACGATGAAACCCAGTTCGGCAAGCGAAGTAGTGTACCAGTTGTACGCCATGAAACTCTTAGGCGTATAAGCATCGCCCGGACCGGCATAGATGTATTCGATGACCGGATATTTCCTGTTCGGGTCGAAGTTCGTAGGACGCTGGATGATGCCCCACATATCGGTCTTGCCGTCTCTTCCCTTCGCCACAAACACCTCCGGCTGCTGCCATCCGTGCTTCTTCAGGGTAGAAATATCAGCCTTCTCCAGGGTCTTCAGCAGCTTGCCCGTCTGCGCATCACGCACCACGGTTACCGGAGCCTGGTCCACCTTCGAATAGGTATCCAGAAGATAACGGAAATCGTGGGTGTATTGCACACTGTGGTTGCCCTCTTCAGGAGTAAGCGCCACCATGTTCTTGCCATCCATACCTATCTTATAATAATGTACCAGATAAGGATCCTCGTTCTTGTTCATGCCGCAGGCAGAGAAATAAATCTCGCCCTTCTCCTCATCCACACGCTGAATGCCGCGCACAAACCAGTCGCCCTTGGTTATCTGACGGATTACCTTCGCCTTCTGCACATCGTAGAGATAGAGATGGTTCCAGTTGTCGCGCTCACTCATCCAGAGCAGCTGCTTGCCATCCTTTACAAACTGGCGCCAGAGACGGGGATAGTTGATGAATTTCTCCGAACTCTCCTCTACCACGGTGCGCAACTTTCCGGTCTCGGCATTCATAGCCAGCATCTGGTAGAGATGATGGCCGCGCTGGTTGTACTCCATCGTCACCTCCTTGCTGTCGGGAGTCCATTGCATCCAGTCAAGGTCATACTGGTTTTCTATCTGATGCCTGTCAGCCTCCACTTTCTTGCCCGTGGTCACATCGATGATTACGGGGTAATGCTGAGGCAGCGCATCGCCCGGCTTGGCGTATTCCTGCTTGTGGAGGATAGGCTGCAACTGGTCGGCAGGCGACGACTCCACATAGTAGGCGTAACGCTTGGCCACGGGCACACGCTTGCAGACGAAGATGCGCTTGCCATCGGGACTCCACTGAATGCGGTTGCTGTAATAGCAGCCGATGGTACCATCCTGCGTCAGGATTCGCTTCGCCTCGGTGTAAGGTTTGCCAGCCTCGTGCACCACCACGTTGTAGCCTTCAATGTAGGCCTCCAACTTGCCGTCGGGCGAAAGTACGGGATAGGCATTCTGCTCCTCATCCACCTCCATCCAGTGGCGCTGTTTCTTTCTGCCAAACTGCGGTTTCCATTCCGGGCGCTTTTTCAGTTTCAGCGCCTTCTCCATTTCCTGGTAAGAGGCGTAGATATGGCTGGTGCCCTTAGCGGCATCGAAGGAAATGTATTTTCTGCCCTGCGGGGTAGAGATTTCATAGTGCAGCACATACGAAGAATCGCACCAGGCTGAGTTCTGTGCCCAGTGGAAAACAGAATCTCTGGCAAATGTGCGAGGCAGAGAGTAAGCCTTGTTGTAACGAGCCACCATGTCCTGGCTAGTGGCTCCGTAAGGATTCTGCTGCGCTCTGGCTTCTGTGGTAATCAGAGGCATGGCAGCTGCTGATAAGATCAGCGAAAATAGGATTTGTTTCATTATGATATGATTTCGTTATTGTAATTTTGCGGCAAAGGTACAAAGAATATATCTAAAAAAGGGAAATATCGTCCGAAATGATGAAAATATCGTGCATTATCATCGTTTAAGACCACATTTCCCCCTATCTGCTGAAATCATTTCGAACTGTATGGTTGAATCATTTCGAACTTTATGGCTGAATCATTTCCCTGTATAGAAATCCGTAATTCGGCGGATGGCACGCTGGCAAACCGGACAGAAATCATCCACTTCGTTGATTCTCATGCGGCAAACCTGTGCTGGGCGATAACATCCCTTGCTCTGGTTGCCGCCCCCCTCAAACACACCTACCTTGAAAACGGCTTCGTTGAGTTTCTTCTGCTCCTTCTCGTTCCTGATATTCTTGTGATCCGGAAGTTTGGCAGGTGGTGTAGGCATCTTTACACCCTTTGGCATCATATCCGCCCACTTGCTCTGAAAATCCTTCAAGGTAGTAAGGTTAGGCTCCCAAGGTTCGGTGTCGCTAGGATACATCGGGTCGTACTCGTCGGTACTGTACTCATCACCCAAGCCCGCATAGCCATGACCGAACTCATGCACCAGCACCTTCTTGAACGTAGGATGATCAGAGGTAGAAAGCGTTACCTGGTTGTAGATGCCGCCACCACCATACGTAGGAGAATTCACCAATACGATAATCTGCTCGAAAGGCACATTGCTCAAGGCATCATAGATGCGATGAATCTTGCTCGTGGTGAGATAACGGTTCGAATAGAAAGTATCGTAATGAGAGCAAGCCATCGTGTTCTTCCACTTCCCGTCGTGCGGAATACTTGGTCCCTCATCGAGCGATGGAGCAGCTACAGCCACCACGTTGAATCTCGACTTGAGCGAAGCGAAAGGCTCGCGTTCGAAAATGGCATCGGCAGCCCGCTGCGCATCCTGATAGAACTTATCCATCTGATCCTGGCGATAACCTTCGGCAATAATAGCCAGGTCGATGCAGCTGGCAGCATTTCCGCTCTTTACGATATAGCGGTAAGGGATTCCATTTTCGCCCAATGGTCGGATTAGGATATCCTTAGGATTGATGGTATGGCGCAGCTCTGCCGTTACCTTCTGGTGCGTATCGCTCAGGGTGATGCTTACATCCACCGGCTTCTTGGGAAATGGCACGAGGAAACTGCTCTCGAATGATTTCTGCAGATGCTTTGCCTCCTGAGTGAGCTGCCATTCCTGGAAGAGTGTGGAGAAAGTGTTTACATAGAGCACCTTGTTGGTTCCGTGCTCATACATGGTCACCTGTCCATTGCCATTCAGGAATTTCTCATCCAGTCTCGTCTTTCTGCCAGCCCAGATGGGGTTGCTGTATGCCTGCTCAAAATAAATAGCCTGATTCACACTATCACCCGCCACGATATAATCCAGTCGCAGCGTCTTGTCTTCGAAGTTTTCTTCAAAGTTATCTTCAATCTTCTGTGCCTGCATCGGCACCGCCACCATCAAGGCGAGAGATGCCGACAATAAAGTCTTATTCTTCATAAACGATGATACATTAATTTTATGCAGATAATTCTTTCTTGATGCTTACTTCATGCTTATTTGAAGCTTACTTCATGCTTACTTGAAGCTTACTTGATTCTTACTTCATAAGGGAATTTGCAGGAAGATGGGTCGAGCGAATGGTTCGCAGGAGCTCCCATCACCACGAGATAGAGTGCCTTCAACGACTGGTTCTTAGGAGCCACGATTGAAACCTTTCCCTTCATCGCTTCGCTCATCTGACTGTAGATGCATTCATCGGTATCGGCGGTTACTCCCACCAAACCATAACGGTAACCGATGGTTCGCGCCATCTTATCCTTGGAAGCAGTGAATGGCTTAACCGCAGCATCCAATGCTCTGAAATCCACTACCACCTTCTTGCCTCTCTCTGGTACATCTAGTTTGATGGCATTGAAGCCATAGTTTTCAGGAACCAAAGCGGTATCCGGACGGAGATAGCCATTCTTCTGCTTCACCATTTTAGTATCGAAGGTGCAGGCATAAGGACGGGTCTCCTTGCGGGCATAATCCAGGTCGAAGTTAACCAGATGGCGATAGCAGTCGAACATCTCGTCGTTGAATTGCTTCTGACTCATCTTATACTTTCGCTTGTAGGTAACCACAGGGTCTTCGCCCACCTTTCCCTCACGATAGAGCTGTGCGATGCTTTCCAGTCCGTGCTTCTCCGCCCACCATTCTATCACGTATGGCGAGTGGTAGATGTTATCCATGTGGAGATAGCCCTTATGGGTGAGTTTCCTGAAAGCATCGAAATGATATTTCTCATCGGTTAGCCAGTCGGGGTTCACGCGCCACAGCATCCACTGCGATGTCATCTCGAAGAATCCACTTCCACCCCAAGCCTCTCCGGTTTTGTCTGCCATGATCTGCAGTTGGAAACTATGTCCCAGTTCGTGCGCCAGACAGTTGAGTTTCTTGTCCTGAATACGGTTGGGCGTTACCCAGAGAGCACCGATGAAATCATCATAGGTACCACCGTATGCCGTGCCATCGAGCGAATAGTTCACCATCACCATCATCTTATATCGGTCGCAGTTGCTCCCCGGCAGAGAGAACTTCAGAGTGTCACGGAAGAAATGGTAGAATCGCTCCACCTGGGTTTGCAGGTTGCCCAGGTCAAACTTCATCGGGTGTCCTTCGAGTGAAGGAGGGTTCTGTGTATTGTCTCCGAAAGGCTTTTCCCAGAAATACACCACATTCTGAGTCTGGGCACTATGTCGCCAGCACCATCTAGCGTTGTCGTCATTGAAGTTGTATGGCTTCAGAGAATCCGGCACGAAGATGAGTTTCTGCGCCGCCGTGGCTGGTTCCGGGATATGGTTCTGCGCCAAGGCTTCCGTGGTAGCCAAAGGCAATGTAGCTGCCGACAAAAACAGCGAAAAGAAGATTTGTTTCATTCTGTTCTGATTTTACGAATTTGTTATTTTGTGGGCAAAGGTACGAAGAATATCCCTAAAAGAAGTGAAATATCGTCCAAAAAGATAAAAATATCGTATTTACTGGCACTAAAATAGAAAACAATCAGCTAATCTTCTTTTTCCACCTGTTTTTCTTTGCAGTTTCGAAAAAAATGAGTAGCTTTGCATTCAAAAATTAAAAAGAAGAAAATGATGAAATATCCTATCGGAATACAAGCATTCGACTGCCTCAGAGAAGAAGGGTATGAGTATGTAGATAAAACATAATGACTTATACTGATATAGATAGACACATTTATGGTTAATTAATAAAATGTGTTTA
>ERZ1026886.795-NODE-795-length-15359-cov-4.725758_pt1 | contig 15359 bp, 9 predicted proteins | sample MGYA00380173_ERZ1026886 | MGnify/ENA primary metagenome ERZ1026886 (study PRJEB33269, sample SAMEA4719809) | human gut metagenome | biome: human-associated habitat; feature: organic feature; material: feces | place: Cameroon | collected 2013-10 ... | reverse complement strand
GCAGAATGCCTTCTGTGTCGAGAACATCAGTTTTATAACGGATAGTGTCTCGTCCCAAACGGCACGCACTTCGCGGTCGTTGAAGAAACGGATGGATACCTTCTGTATATTGTTATTGCTCATTGTTTTCTGTTTTGATTACTTCTTTGTCGGCCATAAAAATAATGTTATCGACCAGTTTGTCAGCCATAGTAGGGTTTATCGACCATTTCCTGCTGTATATACTTTTCTGCTTTTATCTCTTGTTTCATTACTTTCTTGATTTGATGTTAATGTATATCCTTTCCCAGTACCGTTTTCAATACCACCTAACTGGTACTGGAGTTTAATATAGGTGGTACTGGAGTTTCACTTATGTGGTACTGGAGTGTTACTTATGTGGTACTGGCAAAGAACTTATATGCATAAATCAGGCATTCCAATTGATGTGTTCCTCGTATTTATCGAAGTCCATTTCTGATATTGTTCTGTTATCGTCATGCTTAACGAGTAATACAGAAAATTGTCATTTAACAAATTCTGATGGGGCGCAGTTTTGACATAGAGGCTATTATATAGCCACAAGCCAATTGAGGAATAATCTCAAGAAAGTGTGGCTTCTTGCTGTGGCAGTCTTTATTTTCTCTTCTACGATGAACTCGGCAAGCCGGTTGCGATATACCTTATGTTGCAGCATGTCCCATAGCTTAGGGTCGATGTAGGCGTATTTCACGTTATTGCGAATCCATCCTACGGAAATGGTTGATGGAAATCTGTCGGAATGCGGAGTCTTAAGACACAGATTCCAGAAGTCGCTTGTATGGAGATGGAAGAAGGGGTAATAGAGTGGGGTGTATTCTGTCTGTTTTGAGATATCTGCGTATTTCTTGAAAACGGCTTCATAAATACTTGCAAGCTTCTCATATTCAAACCAGTTATGCTTGAAAACGCCGTCTTCAATTCCCTTTATTAAGGCCAACAGCAACACCGGCTTTGCAATCTTCTTTACGCCAGTTTGCTTAATGCTCCCAACCCTCATATCCTTTATCTTTTGGCTAAAGTTATTAAAGATGAGACCATAGTTTATGCTTGGTTCTTCCATATGTGTTTTAGTTATTTGTTTACATGAACCAAAGTTACACAAAATCGTTGAAAGTGGCAAATTTTAAGGATAAGTCTTGTGATATTGTAGAATTTTTATCAATAGATAATCAAGTATTAAATCAAAAAAGCCATAAACAGTATTGTTGTTATAGAAAAATTCATTAATTTTGCATTTGGTATCTGCCATGCAGAAAGCCCTGAAAGGGTAATAAGCGGGTGGGTGCTGGTTTACATTTATGGAGCGTTTACTAACGCTTGTCTGTGGCTATCCGTAAACTTCGCAACTTTACAAATACAGTCCCGGACAAGGCAACAAGGTAGATGCTCACGGTGAGGTATATTAATACCCTACCGAGTTTTGTCGTATATATACCCATGGTGTATCCATAGGGTATATATGCGGCATATTCGCGTGTAGGTTTATTTATACATAGGCGTGGGCTTTCTGCATGCTGTCTGTTCTGACTGTATAGGTAATGCGAAGACCTCGGATAGTGGAATGGATAGCGGAAGAAAGAACCCGCGCTTTTTCATTTGTGTTAAATCAAAGAATAATAAAATATTTACTTTCTGATTTTGGGCTCGATTGGAGAATAACTAATAACTATGCCTTCACCATTTAAAAGGACTGTGTGGAATAAATTTGAGGTAGCTTTGCTTATGGATGCTTACCAAATGGTGTCCAAAGGAAAAGTTGTGCGTAAGGATGCGGTTTCGGCATTGTCGAAACGGCTAAGAAACCGTATGATTATGAATGGTATAGAAATTAGCGACAAGTATCGTAATGAGAATGGCATACAGCTTCAAATGTCAGCTCTTGAGTATATAATAACTGAAGGCGAAAAGGGAATTTCGAGTCCTAATAAGTTATTTGAAGATATTGTGGATATGTACGCAAACTGTCATGATGAGTATGAGAAAATTCTGGACGAGGCTTTTAAAATGTATCCGGAGCCAGTAGAACATACTATTTATGGCAATTTTCCTTCTAATAAAGAAGTTACCAATTTGCATGAAGCACAAATGATTGCTCCGAAAAGATTGAGTATTTTCAAAAAGATACTTTCTGATAAGTTTTCCAAAGGTCTACGCATAAAATCACCAATTGACTTAAATCGCTTTAAAGAACTATATATAAAAGTAACAGGTGGGCCGTGTGATATGAGTAATGAAGAATTGTCTTCTGTCCTTAAAGAATGTGGTGTAGAGTCAGATGGTAAGTTATATGTAGTCGACCGAATGATGCCAACTGAATTGAAGGATGAATTAAAGGATTATATAGACACTTGCTTGTCATCAGGTAAGGGTTATGTCTTTTATGAATGTCTGTTTCGTCATTTTAAGGACCAGTTGCTTGATACTCTGATAGCTAATAATAAATTGCTGCGCACTTGTTTAGAGTTCATTTACGATGATAAAGTATACTTTGGCTCCAGTTATATGGCTTTATACCATAATGTTGACGTAAATGTGGATGAGGAAGTAATTTCTTTTATGCACGACCAATGGCAATTGATTGAAGAAGATAAAGTTGTTGAGACCTTGTCGTATCTTCCTGAAAATGCTGTCCGCAATGCCTTCAACCATAATCAGAATGTGTTGATTAGCGCAGGCGCGGGTAAAAGATTTCATATAGACATGTTTGATATTTCTACAGAGGAATTATCAAGGATTTCCACTGCCATAGACACTTACATCAACGAATATCAATTCATGGGTAGTGATGAACTTATCAAATATGTGCAGCAAAGTGTTCCTGAAGTAATAAACAACAATCAGGATATTCCAGAATTGGGAATACGCAAAGCTTTGGCTGTATTGCTTATTGATAAATTCGATTTCAATTATGCTGTGATAAGTAGAAAGGGTGAAGGTCTCTCAGCAGGTGATGCAATGCTTGCTTTTGCAAAATGCCATGAGCAGTATACGTTGGAAGAAGTAAAGAATCTTGCACAATCTCTTAGTACAACGGTAAATTATCATTTGGAGTCGCTACTAAAGTATAGCATACGTATCAATGAAACTGACTTTGTGGCAAAGCATAAAGTGAAGTTTGATGTTGATGCTATTGATAGGATCATAAGAGATTATATTGATATTTCGACATGTTGTTGTCCGATTAAGAATATAACATGTTTTTCAGCATTTCCTGAGTGCAACTATCCTTGGACACAGCGATTACTGGAGAGCTACTTGTTGACGGAGAGTAAGATGTTTAAATTGTATTTCAATGGAAGTCTTGGTCAAAGCAAGGTTTGTGGTATTGTTTCTCTTAAAAAAGGATTGGATATCTCTTTTATGGAAATGATAGCAATCATTTTGTCTAGGAATGATGTATGGACAAATAAAACGGAAGCCTTGGATGTTCTTGTATCTGAGGGATGTATTGCGAATAGGAAATACGCTGAAATAGAGACTGCTATAAGTGAAGCTTTGGAATTAAGACAAAAAAACAATAAAAAAATATAACCATGTATTCATATTCTTGGGACATAGAGACTGGCGGCTTTCTGCTGAATAGCACTCCAATGCAATTCAGCAAGGAACCTCGCCCTGTATATAGCAGAGAGCTTGATATATTGGGATTTGATAAATACTGGAATTACGATAAGGATGATTCTGTGCCATTGATGTGGGCAGAAGCCAACAATTATATTTATAAGGGTAGACTTGTGGCAACAGCAAAGGGAGGTTCTTTAGATAAAAAACCAGAAATAAGTATTATCGAAGCTCCAGAGCCTTATGGCGAAAAGTTGCAAAAAGTGAATATAAAGTTGATGGTGCAAAAGAATCATATCATTCTTGAAGCTTTAGTTCACCAGACTGTAAAGCAAATATACAATTCTTTTATAAAATATAGAAAGAAGGGTGTTGATGTGTTTTATGTTGCTTTTAGTGGTGGTAAGGATAGTGTTGTTACTCTTGATCTTGTACAGAAAACATTGCCTCATAATGAATTTAAAGTTTTGTTTGGCGATACAGGAATGGAATTTCCTGATACCTACGAAACGGTAAATTTCATTGAAAATTGGTGCAAGAAAGAAAACATTTCTTTTATTAGAGCTAAATCTAAATATCAACCTTGCGAGACGTGGGCAAAATTTGGACCTCCAGCAACTGTAAATCGATGGTGTTGTAGTGTGCATAAAACTGCCCCTCAAATTCTTGCATTAAGAAAAATAACGGGTATACATAATTTCACAGGTATGGCTTTTATAGGTGTTAGGGCAAGTGAAAGTTTGGCTCGTAGTGGATATGATTATATAAGTATTGGAGAGAAGCATAAAGGACAGTGGAGTTGCAATCCTATATTAGAATGGAATTCTGCCGAATTGTATGCTTATATATATTCAGAAAACTTATATCTCAATAAAGCTTATACCAAAGGGAATAGGCGTGCAGGATGCCTTGTTTGTCCAAGGGCTGCCGAGAGAAGTGATTATTTTGCCCATAAGTGCTATCCTAAGCAATTTGAGCAGCTTATAGCTGCTATTCGTGGAGGATATGATGGGCATTTTTCTTCACAACAAGCATTAGACCAATTTGTAACAAATGGTGGATGGAAAGCTCGTAAAAATGGAAGAGATTTGAATATACAATCAAATTATGAGGAAACGGAAACAATAAGTAAGCTTATAATTTCTATAAGAAATCCTCGTACAGATTGGAAGCAATGGATAAAGACAATAGGAATTTTACAAAATACTCAATCTCCTTATCTCGTAGAAACACGTGATGGAACCTTTGTGTTTGAGGTTGAGGAAAATGATAGTGTTTTAAAAGTAGCTATTGATTCATCTATAGCTAAAATGTCACCAAATTTCTTTAAGTTATTTAAGAATGTGTTCCATAAAGTGGCATTGTGTGTACAATGTGGAGTTTGTGAGGCAGATTGTCACAATGGAGCAATACATATGGATAAAGGGACATTGTATATAGATGGTACCTGTAAACATTGTTCCATGTGCCATAAGGTAGAGCGTGGATGTCTTGTATATAAATCATTAGAAAGACCAAAAGGAATATCAATTATGAATAAGAAAAATAAAAGTTTAAACTGTTACTCGCACCATGCTCCCAAAATGGAGTGGTTTGACCAGTTCTTCAAGTATAAAGAAGCATTTGCTGAAAGAAATACGTTAGGGTCAAATATGTTTGATTTCTTCAAGCGTTTTTTAAAAGATGCTGAACTAATGAGTAATAACGTTCTTGGAAAGACAGCTGATGTTATAGACCATATTGGGTTGGATGATGATAGAAGCTGGGCTTTAATGATGACAAATCTTGTTTATTCTCCACAGTTTAATTGGTTTGCCAATAAGTTGGAATTTAATGAGATTTGTTCAAAGGAATATGTTATATCTAAGCTTGTTGAAGATGGTGCAAAGGAATCATGGGTTTCTGATATTTGGAGTTCTTTCTCAAGAATTTCTGAACTTCCATTCTTTCATGTCGGCTTTGGTCAAATGACAAAAGAAGGAAGAAAGACCGTTGCAATAACTCGTACTCCTTGGCTCACTCCTTCTCCCGAGGTTGTTCTCTATAGCCTTTACAAGTTTGCAGAAGCTTGTGATGGATATTACCAGTTCACAATGTCACGTCTTTATGACAGCAATGTGGAGAGTGATGGTGTTAGTCCAGTAAGAATATTTGGTATAGAGGAAGAGGAAATGAAGAAGATACTTAAGGGATTGTCGATAAATCATCCAGACTTTATAAGTGTCACATTCACCCTTGACCTTGATAACATAAACTTGAGAGAGGACAAGACAGCACATGATGTGCTTGATTTATTTTAGCAATAAAACTTAAAAAAGCCGATAATATGGAAACCTATCGCAAATTTTTTAATATAGACCCCGACTACTTTCCAGCAGTCAACGAGGATGTAATAAAAAAAGAACCAAACCTTTGGAAGAAATACTATCCTCATGAGACTTTTGTAAAGTTGATAAAACAGATGGTTAGTGTTTTGGAACGCAAGCAGAAACTGAATATTTGGGTGGAAGGTGCTTACGGTACTGGAAAATCTCATGCCGTACTTACACTTAAACATCTGCTTGATGCTTCAAATGAAGAAGTTGAGACTTATTTTAAGCAGTTCAATCTTGATCAGGACCTTTGCAACAAGTTGCTTGCTGTGAAGTCTCAAGGACGTATTGTTACTGTGCATCGTTATGGATCCTCAGAGATTCATAGTGATAACGATCTTTTTCTTGCCATGCAGGAAAGTATAGAGAATGCGTTATCTGAAGCTGGTATAACTAATGCTGGTCCCAATGCTCTAAAAGAAGGTATTATAGAATATCTCTCAGACAATGAGAATAAACAGAGTTTTGGTGTGTATGTGCAGGGTAGCTATAAGGAATTGTTTGCAGGCGACAGCGTTGACGACATTGTGAATTGTCTTAGAGAATACACAGGTCAACCTTTGTTGTCACTTATGAACAAGATATTCCGTGTGGCAAACGAAAAGAACATCAAGGTTTTCACCCTCGACAGCTATAAGATGGTTGATTGGATAACAGAGATTATCCATGCAAACAACTTGAAGGCACTTGTGTTTATCTGGGATGAGTTTACGGAGTATTTCAGCAATAACACCCACCGTCTTACTGGTTTCCAGCGTATTCTTGATTTCAGCCAAACAGAGCCATTCTGTTTTATACCGGTAACCCATCGTAGTGAGGCTGGTATTGACGATGCTGATTCGGATAAGCCAAAAATTCTTGGTCGCTTCATAAAGCCGACTTGTATCATTGAATTGCCTGAGAACATGGCTTTTCAATTGATGGGTGCTGCCATGCAGGTTATTGAAGATCCTGTTGTAAGCAAGGATTGGGGCGATGTGCTATTTGATCTTGAGGAACGTACTATAGAGTCGCGCAAACGTATAAAGCAAAGTGCAGGTATTGACGACAAGGAATTGCGTGGTATTCTGCCCATACATCCATATGCGGCGTGTTTGCTGAAACATATCTCAGCTTCGTTTGCAAGCAATCAGCGCAGTATGTTCGACTTTATAAAGAATGGCGGCAATGACGAGTTGATGGGTTTCCAATGGTATATAGACAATTTCGGTCCGTATAGCGAGAATCCTTTCTTGACCGTTGACATGCTGTGGGGATTCTTTTATGATAATGGCAAGAACGACCTGTCGTTGAACATAAGGCAGATACTCGACCGTTATTCAAATATATCGAAAGATTTGGATGATGAAGAGAAAAAGGTTTTAAAGGCTGTGTTGTTGTTTCAAGCCATGTCTTTGAGTGCTGGAGATCAGGTAGATATTTTCTTGCCAAATGAGAAGAACCTGAATCTTTCGTTTGAAGGCTCTGACTTGGAAGATGGACAGGCTGTGAAATGTGCAGAGAAACTTGTACGCGACAAAATAATCTACAAGAAGAATCTTAAAGATGGTTCATTCGTTTATTCTGTTCTTATGGGTGAAATGGATACCGATCAGATAGAGAAGAGAAAGGCAGAGTTTGAAACCCGCACTACAAGCAGTCTCATAAAGGGAGAGCTTTTTGAAGATACTATAGATATACCGCAGGATTTGCGTCTACGTTTCAAGGTGGAGTATGCAGCTTGTACCGATTTTGACATAGTTGCAAAGAAAAGTATCAACAACGCGGCAGACGATCCTCGTCACTTCTATATTGTGGTATGCTTCTCGAAAACTACAAGCGAGAGCATATCCATGATCAAGAAGATAAGGGATATGCGTGAGAAAAACTCCGACAGTGAAGTTATATTTATAGATTTGGGCAAGACACCGCTTACAGAAGTAAAATTTGAGGAGTGGGTAAAAAATATGGCTCACTCTTCTTACTATACAGGAAAGGATAAAGCCCAGGCTGTACAATACAACCAATATGCCATCGGCGTCTTGACGGATTGGCGCAATAATATATGTAAAGGACAGTTTGTTCTTTATACAAAGGAAAATCCAATGGGAGAGACATTCAACAGTATGGATGCCTTAGGGGAAGAATTGCGCACATTCGACAGAAAGCGTTTCCCATTGTCATTGGAGTGTAACTATGCGTCTAAAAGCCCTTGGTGGATGTCCAACTCACTTGCAAAGGCTACAGAAAACGGAATAGAGCGTAAGTTGTCTGGAACATTTACAAACATTACGACTAATGGCAAGCTGAGCGAGATGCTTGCAGATGCTTGGAGCAATCCTACTTATTGGATAGATCATCCTGCCGATACTATTTCGCGTACCAAGATAGCGCTCAAAGATTATATAGATGGAATTATGGAGAGGGATGGAAGAGTCTCGATTCGTACAATATACGAATTTTTGGAAGAAGCTCCGTATGGTTTTCTGCCTTGCAATCTGACGGCTTTCTTTATGGGTTTCCTTCTGAAGGAATATGTTGACGATAAGTATTCTTGGAGCGACGGACTTTCAAGCGACAGCATGTCGTTGGATAAGATGAAAGATATGGTTGAGAAAGTTGTGAAGAATGCTAACACTCCCGACCATCGTTACCGCGACCAGTTCATTGTGACGATGACTCCAGAGGAAAAGGCTTTCATTGAGGGTACGTCAATGGCATTCGACATAGCCAAGGCAAGTTGTTCTTCAGTGGAGACTGCCCGCGACCGTATACGTGGAAAGATGAAGCAAAGTCTGTATTTCCCGATATGGACAGTAGTTGAGATTCTTCGTGGTGTGGAATTGAAAACATCCGAGTGTGTTGTAAGATCCCTTGTTGATGGTTACCAAGATTTGGCAAACAATACAACCGAAAAGTCAGATACTGATATTGCGAATACTATTGGTCGTGCTTATATTGCCAATCCAAAGGCAGCAGAAGATTTGCGTACACTTCTTACTGAAGAGAATTGCAAGAAGGGAATGCTGAAATATCTTGACCGCTACAAGGAAGGCGAATTGCCAAAGTTGGCGCAGGCAATAGGCGACAATGGACAATATATCAATTGCTTGAAGAAGAAATTCGATGCAGGCGAGGCTAACTGGGTATGGAAGCGTGAGACTGTTGATCAGCAGATAGATGCCGTGATTCTTGAATATAGAATAACCGAGGCTACTGGCAAGTTGCTCGGTTCTTGCAAGAGTTTCAAGGAGGCTATTGGAGCTTGGAAAGAGAAAACGGACAACATAAAGATTTCTTATGAAACCATCAAGAACGATGTGGACGATTTGCAACCATTGCTTGGACTCTTGAAAGATATTAAGACACATGGCTCATTGCAGGAAGGCAAGAAGCAGTTGTTCCTTGAGCAGATAGAGGACTTTGGCGATATGTTCAATACGTTCTACACATCTCAGTTTGAAATATTCTGTAAGTCTTGTGACTTCTATCTTCAGAATCTTAATGACGCAGACAAGGAGAAGGTTTTTGCCAAAATACAAGGTGGATGTTTCTGCATAGACAATGCCACGTATTGTAATATGGTGGAAAATGTTGTCACTCAATACCGAAAGGAACTCGGTTCCATCCGCTTGAAGAACATCTGGAAGGAAAAGACAGGTACTGAATCGCCAAGTAATTGGAGCGATGTTTATAAGATGCCTATATTGGCGATGGTATCTGATATGGATATGGCAGAGTGTCGTACTGTATTTGGGATTGTCAACAACCCTAATCCATCCGACAAGGATATAGACAAGGCCTTGACATATCTTGATAAATTCGCCTATTGGGATGAACTTAACGACATAAATGCCAGAAACAAGGCTTTCAAATCAAGACTTCTTGGCGACATGGATGTATTGCTTTCGGATGTGAATGAAGTGCGCAGCTATATAGCCAGCCATTGTACTGAAAAAGCATACAATTGGATAGGAAATCCTCAGGTGCAAAAACTCATCGAGAAGTATGCCGAGTCAAGGTATAACTCTACAGGCTGTGAGATGGCTATTCAGAAGATTGATTCGATGGATGCTGATGGAGTGAAGAAATATCTGAAGGAACTGATTAGAAACAACATGAAAGTGGGAATTCAGATTATTAAAAACAACTAATCCTTCATAGTTATGAAATACGAAGAAGTAATACAGAGAATAGATAAATACAAAGAATCAGACAAACACCAGCCCATTATTGTAGACTTGCCAAATGTGCAAGTCTACAATAAGTTGGTGAAGCATTATAATGTCGGTGATAGCATTAATCTTCTAAAGGACGCTTCTTTGTTTTGTAAGGAAGAAAGCCTACCAGTGATGGACAAGCTGCTATACAGTTTGTCCACTATGGATGGTATGATTTTTCTCACAGGTTTGTCGTTTTACCTTAGACTACAAGGGGAGAAAACCTTACAGAGTAGTCTTAGGTCGATGCTTGATTTGTCATGTCGAGGAAAACTTGTTGTTCTCACACTTGATTGTTCGGATGTGCTTTGCAGGATGGATTCGCGTTTTGCGTCTTCTGGAAAAATATCTATTGTTGATGGCGAAAAGACATTGTCCATAACACTTTGCTTTGTGCGTCCAAAACTGTCAAGTTCTGTACCCGTTTCTATAAAGGGTATAAACAATCTTTCTAAGCTTGTGAATATTCTTGAGGACAACGAGGATGGTGTTGTCAGCATTATAACAAACAAGGCAAAGAATGAATTTCCCAACTCAATGTATGATATAGAAGAGTATTCATCGGAATATCAAGTTCTGAAGGAACGTTTTGCTGAATTCTGCTACATTAACAAAGAATTGGGCACAGACGAGCAATGGGCTTGCTTGCTAAAGGAGTTGGGTGATGCTTTTGATACTTGGAGCGAATTTGTGATTTCGAAATTTGGCGGAGAGCAAAACCTTGCCAATGCTATAAGTGGCTTCGCAGACTTTGATAAGATGAAACGTTGGTACTATTTTCTTGCTTTGCGTATAAGTGGAGCTAAGGGGAATGATTACTTGTCGTATGTTGTGTCAAAATCACAGACATTCAAGGATTTTATATCCAAGTCGTTTGATGCTTTGCTGGATTTCTCTGTTGATGACATCAACTTCCCCCATCTGTATGATGAGCGAAAATACATTCTTTCAAAGATGGAGGAGTATACTGACGAATTGGATTGTTATTGCAAGCAAGTGTATGAGAAGCAAGATAAAGGTATATACTATCTGACGGACAACAGCAGACGAGAAAAGGAAATGGTTGTGGAATTAATTGCCAAGTACAAATATTCCATGGAGACATTGAACAATGTTTTGTCGGTTGTTTATTCTGATTTGGCTAATTATCTCAAACCATACAATTACAAAAATGACTATCTGAATAAGTATTTCTCATTGTATAAATATTGTAAACTGACAAATTGCATTACTGAAGAAATGAGAGAAATGGTGCAGGAACAGTCTGTCAAAAGAGATTATAATGTTCTTTTGCAACCACGGTCATTGTATGTTGATAAATTGGATAAGAAAGCTGAAGAATCAGTTTTGTATTTTATTGATGCAATGGGAGCTGAGTATATGGCCTTTATTCAAAATAAATGTTATGAAGCAGAGCTTGACTTGTATGCTGATATCTCACGATGCGATTTACCATCAATAACTTCTTTCAATAAGGAGTTTGTTGCAGAATTTAATGATGCTGGTTGTAAGGTTTATAATCGTAAGGAACTTGACGAGTTAAAGCATGGCGGTGTGGAATCATATAATTATGAAACTACAAAAATACCAATCCATATTGTTAAGGAGCTTGACATATTGAACGAACTTGTTGACCAGCTAAAGACTTTGCAGAAAGAGCAAACAGCTTATGTAATTTCCGATCATGGCACATCACGTCTTGCAGTAATAAGTGAAATAGAGAACAAATGGGAAATGTCGGAAAAGGGCGTGCATTCTGGACGCTGCTGCCCCAAGGCCGATATTGATGAGAAGCCACAATTTGCCACTGAAGAGAATAATTATTGGTGTCTTGCGAATTATGACAGATTCCGTGGCGGACGAAAAGCCTCTGTTGAAGTGCATGGGGGCGCAACAATTGAAGAAGTGGCTGTGCCTGTGATTACAGTTAGAAAGACAAACAAGATCGTAACATGTAGACTTATTGACAATAAGCCAATAATGGTGAGCTTCAAGAAAAAGGCAAAACTCCGACTGTTTGTTGATGTGAAGTCTGATGACTTGGCTATCTCCGTGAATGGCGTGTATTATGTTTTGACTATGACAGATGTCGATTATCAGTATATGGCGGAAATGCCAGAAGTAAAGACTGCTGGAAAATACAGGTTTGATGTTTACAAGGATGAGGCTATTATTGCTAAAGACTTGGAATTTGAGGTAAAGAAAGAGGGAGCTTCTGAACGTAAATTCTTTTAAAAAGAGGAAGTATGGAAAGTAAACTTAAAGAATATTTCGATGATATGGTAGTGTTTAAGGACTTAAAGGAAAGCAATTTCTTCAAGGACTTAAAGCTCCCATCGTTTCTTCGCGACTGGCTTCTCAAGATGTTTGAGAACGAAGACGGTAAGTTTGATGTTGAAGAGGTTACAGATTTCGTGAGAACTTACATACCGTCTAAGACAGAGTGGATAGGCATTAAGAATCGCATAGTCGTAGAAAATGAACGTGTGAAATTACTTACGCGAATATCTGTTGACATAAATATCACAACTCATGAGGTGTCGTTTGCTTTGCCTGACTTTGGACTTGGCAACAAGGAGACAATAATAGATTCCAACGTGTGGGATGATTGCAAGGACGAATTGGTGAAAGCTAAAGAGACATGGGGAGTTGTAGAACTAGGCTATCGTTATCCGGAAGGCAAGATAAAGGGCAAAATAAAACTCCTTAGTTTCCAGAACTTCTGTCCTTACGAGATTGATGTTGACTATTATAAAGATGTAAGAAAGGAGTTTTCGGTGCATGAATGGATAGATGTTCTTCTCGGTGCTATTGACTATAATGCCGCAGGATATGAGAACGAACACCAGAAACTTGCTATGTTGACACGTTTGCTACCCTTTGTGGAAAAACGACTGAACCTTATAGAACTTGCTCCGAAAGGCACTGGCAAGTCGTATCTTTATGGTGGTGTCAGCCGTTATGGCTATTTGTCCGCAGGAAAAATGACGCGTGCAAAACTCTTCTATGATTTGGCACGTCGTGAAGAAGGTCTTGTGTTCTATCATGACTATATAGCTTTTGACGAGATACAGAAAGTTGAGTTTGACAACATAAATGAAATGACACAGACTCTTCAGGGATATATGGAACAGGGAACGGTCAAGATAGGCGATAAGGACGATGTTGCAGACGCTGGTTTTGTAATGCTTGGCAATATTGACGAGGAGAAGATGGATGAATACCAAAATATGTTTGAAGACTTACCTTCTCTCTTTAGAACGAGTGCGTTGATGGATCGTATTCATGGCTTTGTTAAGGGATGGAATATTCCTCGAATGAATGAGGGCTTGAAGATTTCAGGTTGGGCTTTGAATTCTGAGTATTTCTCAACTATCATGCACCTGTTGCGTGATGATATTTCCTATCGTGCCATCGTGGACAGAATTGTCGAATATCCTTCTAATGCTGACACGCGAGACACGGAGGCGATAAAGCGCATAGCTACAGCTTATATGAAACTGCTGTTTCCCAATGTGCGCAATGCCTCTGACATTAAACCGTCTGAGTTTAACACTTATTGTTTGACTCCTGCCAGAAAGATGCGCCAGATTATCGTCAAACAGATGGGTATGATTGATTTACAGTATAAAGGGAAAAACGTCCCGACATTTACAATTCGTGATTATGAGTAAGAAATATAATTGCATAGCTTGTGGAAAAAAGAATCTCGACAAGGATACCATAGGCGTTAACAAGAAACTAATAGACGAGAATGTCAATACGTTCTATTGTATGGATTGCTTGGCTAATTATCTTGGTTGTGAGGTGCAGGACATACTTGATAAGATAGAAGAGTTTAAGGAAGAAGGCTGCAAACTTTTCAGTTAAATCTATAGTTATGAAAAAACTTGTTTATGCCGACAATGCTGCTACTACGCGTTTGAGCCAAAAGGCCTATGAGAGAATGTTGCCGTACCTCTTAAATGAGTATGGCAACGCCTCTCAACCTTATTCTTTTGCACGTTCACCCAAAAGAGCCTTGAAGCAAGCAAGAGAAAATATAGCCGAATGTATTGGAGCTTTGCCTGAAGAGATTTTTTTCACTTCTTGCGGTACGGAAAGTGATAATTGGGTAGTTGAAGGGGCGAGAAAGAGTAATATGCCAATAGTCACTTCTTCAATAGAGCATCATGCAATACTTCGTCCTTGCGAGCAGGCATTTAAGGATGGTTGTAATGTCGTTTACTTACCTGTCTCTTGTGATGGTTTGATTTCTGTTGCTGAGGCCAAACGGATGATGTCTTTGCCAAATGGATTATTGTCTGTGATGTTCGCTAATAATGAAATAGGAACGATACAACCAGTGGCTGAATTAGCAGAGGCAGCGCATGAGAAAGGATGGTTGTTCCATTCTGATGCCGTACAGGCTGTTGGGCACACGCCAATAAGTGTTCATAGTATGGGAATTGATATGTTGTCGGCTTCTGCGCATAAATTTAATGGTCCTAAGGGTATAGGTTTTCTTTATATAAGAAAAGGTATAGAATGGCCTTCTTTCATAAATGGAGGTGCCCAAGAGTTTGGATTTCGGGCTGGTACAGAAAACATAGCATCGATTGTTGGTATGGCTACTGCCTTGGAAGAGAATACCGCTCAAATTAATCATAACATGGAGCATTTGCGTTGTTTGGAAAATCGATTAATAGATTCTCTGAATACATTTGGCGTTAAATATGTTCGTAATGGTTCGGACAATCATATTGCCGGAAATGTCAGTTTGTCTTTTCCTGAAATAGGAGGCGAAGCACTAATGCATCGTCTTGACCTAAAAGGAATTTTTGTGTCAACTGGTTCTGCGTGTGATAGCAAGGAGACGCAAATATCGCATGTTTTGAAAGCAATCGGAATTGATGAGGTATTGGCAAAAGGAACAGTCAGAATATCGTTAGGGAAATACAACACGACAGAGGATGTTGATGCTATTGCGTATGGAATAAAATCTGTACTTAATAGATAAACATGCTTTTTGTGCTTATTTAAATAGACACTCATGTCCTTCGTGACAACATGAACACACGTGTGTTATAAATATTTTATCACACTTAAGGAATAATTGTTGGAATAAACAAGACCTTGAGAATAGATGACATTATTAATAGATTAAATCTAAACAGAATTATGAGAGGACGTAAATCGTTTTCAATGGCTGAGATTGAAAAATTAA
>ERZ1026886.792-NODE-792-length-15472-cov-112.393008_pt1 | contig 15472 bp, 12 predicted proteins | sample MGYA00380173_ERZ1026886 | MGnify/ENA primary metagenome ERZ1026886 (study PRJEB33269, sample SAMEA4719809) | human gut metagenome | biome: human-associated habitat; feature: organic feature; material: feces | place: Cameroon | collected 2013-10 ... | reverse complement strand
CCCTGTCTCTGCTCCAGGCGGCAAAGATTTACTGGGAGAGTCTTCCTGAGGGATATGAGGGCAAGCGTTTCTACCACATCTCTACCGATGAGGTTTACGGTGCATTGCAGATGACTCATCCAGAGGGCATTCCTGCTCCTTTCACCACCAAGGCATCCAGCGATAAGAACCACGAGGCTTACGGCGAGGAGTTCTTCCTGGAGACTACCAAGTACAATCCTCATTCTCCATACTCAGCATCCAAGGCAAGCTCAGACCACTTCGTCCGTGCTTTCCACGATACATACGGTATGCCTACCATCGTGACCAACTGCTCTAACAACTACGGTCCATACCAGTTCCCAGAGAAGTTGATTCCGTTGTTCATCAACAATATCCGTCATCGCAAGCCATTGCCAGTATATGGTAAGGGTGAGAATGTGCGCGACTGGTTGTATGTAGTGGATCATGCCCGTGCCATCGATATGATTTTCCACAAGGGTAAGATTGCCGAGACTTACAACATCGGCGGTTTCAATGAGTGGAAGAACATCGATATCATCAAGGTGGTTATCAAGACCGTGGATAGATTGCTCGGTCGCCCTGAGGGTGCTGACTTGGATTTGATTACTTATGTAACAGACAGAAAGGGTCATGATATGCGTTACGCCATCGACTCTAGAAAGTTGCAGAAGGAATTGGGTTGGGAGCCATCTCTGCAGTTTGAGGAGGGTATCGAGGAGACCGTAAAATGGTATCTCGAGAACCAGGAATGGATGGACAACGTTACCTCTGGCGATTACCAGAAGTACTATGACAACATGTATTCTAACCGTTAATAGACACCCTGTAAGAGCAAAAGCTTTCACTATCCCAAGCTTTTGCTCTTGCGGGGCTTTTTTTGTTTTTCATCGATTAAAATCCCCTAAATATATTATTATTTCTTAATATTTCATTTTTTAGTACTTTGAAAACCCGAAAGTACGAAAAGTTTTTCTATCTTTGCAGCATCTAGAAAGATAAAAGTAATAGATATGAAAAAACAAGTAATTTTTGGCATTGCATTAGCGCTTGCTATTTTGTCATGCCTTCCTATGCAGGGACAGGAAAAAGTGGTTCCTCTGAAATATGGAAACATGGACCACTGGGTAATCAGAAATATCAAAGAGTCGGCTATCATTGGTGGTAATCAGAAAACCGTTTATGCCGTAGGACCTAATATGACTATCCATGGCAATACTCCATATACCAATAAGGGTGGGTCTCCTTGGGGCTCATCCAATGTCTTGGCGCATGTTTCCGGCATTTACAAGACCAATAATTCGGTTTATCGCGACAGGCACGGCAGTGGCTATTGCGCTAAATTGGAGACTCATATAGAAAAGGTAAAGGTGTTGGGACTTATCAATATCAAGGTACTTGCAGCTGGTTCCCTTTTCCTGGGAAATGTTCGTGAACCGATCACCAGTACCAAGGATGGTCCAAAGGCTATCAACTGGGGTATTCCGTTTACGGCTCGTCCTAAGGCTTTGCGTTTCGATTACAAGACCTCCCTTCCTAATGTTGCCAACCGTATCAAACAGAATGGATTCAGTGGTGCCTCTACTGTGGCTGGAAGAGACCATGCCATCGTGGTGCTCTATCTTCAGAAGCGTCACGAGGATGCCAAGGGTAATATCACAGCCAAGCGAGTGGGTACGATGGTGGTACGATACGGCAAGAGTACGAATGGATGGGTGGAAGATGCAACCTATACCATCCACTATGGTGATATCCGTCACATGGCTGGCTACCATGCCGCAACGATGGGACTCCGTTCTACCGATTATGCCCGCAACAGCAAGGGTAAGAGTGTGCCCGTAAGAGAAGTGGGATGGGCTGCTGCCGATGAAACGCCTACTCATCTCATTCTCCAGTTCTCTTCTTCGGATGGCGGTGCCTATATCGGAACACCAGGCAACACCTTGTGGATAGATAATGTGTCACTGGTATATTAATAATGCGTCACTGGTTTATTAGTAAATGACGAAAAAAGAATCAACAGGAAAATATTGACTTTATGAAGCATATTCTAACCATACTTTTTGCGATGATGGCATTGAGCAGCTATGCCTCGGAGCCAATTTCTTCAGATACTCTCTCTTCAGAGAAGGTGGATACAGCCCAGCAGGTCAAGAAATCGTGGATGACGCAATTCCTAGACTACTTCAATGATGCCAACAAGAACAAGCAGCATAAGCGGTTCGACTTCAGCGTAATTGGAGGTCCTCACTATGCTTCTGATACCAAGTTTGGTCTGGGAATGGTGGCTGCAGGACTTTACCGCACCTATCCTAACGATAGCATTTTGCCGCCTTCCAATGTATCGCTTTTCGGTGATGTCAGTTCGGTGGGCTTCTATATGTTGGGTGTTCGGGGCAATCATATAGCTCCTGCTGGTCGTTACCGCATTGATTATCATCTCTATTTCTATTCCTTCCCTTCCGATTTCTGGGGAATCGGTTACGAGATGGGCGATAACGATGACAACAAGAGTGATATGAAGCGTTGGCAGGCTCAGGCAGAAGCCAGTTTTCTGTTCAGGGTAGCCGATAACTTCTATGTGGGACCGATGGCAGCTTACGACTATGTGATAGGCAAGCAGATAGAGCGCCCGGAATTGCTGCAGGGGATGGATAAGCATACCTGGAATGTAGGAGTGGGTGTATCTTTGGTTTATGACAACCGAGATAATCTTACCAATCCGCACCGGGGTATCTATCTGAATCTGAAGCAGATGTTCCGGCCAGAATTTATGGGTAATGATTATGCTTTCAGTACGACTCACTTCCGTTTTGATGCCTATCAGCGACTGGGCAAGGGAACGATTCTTGCCGAGGATTTCGGAGCCAATCTCAATTTCGGCAATCCTTCATGGGGTATGATGGCGGAACTGGGAGGTACCAGTTCGATGCGTGGCTATTACGAGGGCCGCTATCGCGACAAGCATTCCCTGGAGGCTACCGTGGAGTTACGCCAGCATGTCTGGAAGCGAAATGGTATTGTGGTCTGGGCTGGAGCAGGTACAGTTTTCCCTAAGTTCTCTGCGTTGCGAAGCAGACAGATTCTGCCGAATGCGGGAGTAGGCTATCGCTGGGAGTTCAAGAAGAATGTGAATGTACGATTGGATTATGGATTTGGAAAGTCGGGACAGTCTGGCTTCCTCTTCAATATCAACGAGGCATTTTGATGAGACTTTTTCATGATGCATTCACGATGCTTTCACGATATGCTCATGAATTCTTTTCACGATATGCTCTATATATATAATAAGGTGTAGTCTATGAATCATTCTATATGTAATACAATATATAATAAGGTGTCTTCGGGTACCTTCCTTTACTGGTATGCGGTGGTGGCATTGCTGCTGCCCAACATCGCCCTGTGCTTTACCGAAAGATTGTCTTTCTGGGCGGGCGCAGCCAATGTGCTGTTGCCTCTGGCACTGTATATGTTGTTCTTTTCCGTAGCCAGATGTCCGGGCAAGATGGTATGGTGGGCATTTCTCTTTGTCTTTTTCGCAGCCTTCCAGCTGGTGTTGCTCTATCTCTTCGGTACAGGAGTGATAGCGGTGGATATGTTCCTGAATCTCGTGACTACCAATCCAGGAGAGGTGATGGAACTGCTGGACAATCTGGTACCTGCCGTGGTAGGTGTTTTTGTGATTTATCTTCCCTTGCTCATTCTGGCTGTCATCCATATCAGGAAGAAGCGTCAGTTATCAGTCTCTTTTCAGCATCACGTTCGCAAATGGCTGATGGAGGTGGGGGCTATCGGCCTCTTCTGTCTGCTGGCATGCTATGTGGTGGTGGATGATTACCGGATGCGCAATCAGCTCTATCCTGTCAACGTCTGCTACAATCTCTATCTGGCTTTCGAGCGCAATGCGGCATCGGAGAATTACAGGGAGGCAAGCCGTAACTTCCGGTTTGATGCCCGGAGTGGGCACGATGTGGAAGCTCCTGAGGTGTATGTGATGGTAGTGGGAGAGACGGCACGTGCCCATAACTTCAGTCTCTATGGTTATCCTCGAAATACCAATCCTCTGCTTTCCAAAACGCAGGGTATTATGGCTTTCCCTGATGCAACCACGCAGAGCAACACCACCCACAAGAGTGTTCCGATGCTTCTGTCGGCTGCTTCGGCAGAGGATTTCCCACGGCTCTTTCATGAGAAAGGCATTCTGGCAGCCTTCAGGGAAGCCGGATTCCATACCGTGTTTATCAGCAACCAGTTGCCCAATCATTCGTTTATCGATTTTCTGGGAGAACAGGCTGATGAACATTATTTTCTGAAGAAGGAAGAATCTGCCCAGGGCAGTCACTATGATGAGGATCTGTTGCAGAAACTTGATAGAATCTTGCCGGAGGCTGATGCTTCCTCGTCTGCCCATTACCGTTATCGCAAGCTCTTCGTCGTTCTTCATACCTATGGTTCTCACTTCAATTATCAGGAGCGTTATCCCCGTAGGTTCGCTTATTTCAAGCCTGATAGCAGAAGTGAGGCAAAGTCGGAGAATCGGCGTGACCTTCTGAATGCCTATGATAATACCATCCGATATACCGATTATATCCTGCATGGTATCATTGAACGTCTGCAGAAATGGGAGGGGGTACAGACTAAGACGGATGGGGTATATGGTCAGCCTACATCAGCGATGCTCTATACCAGCGATCATGGAGAGAATATTTTCGATGATGAGCGCTGCCTCTTCCTTCATGCAGCACCGAAGGCTTCGGATTACGAACTGCATGTGCCTTTCATCATCTGGACTTCTGATGGATTCAGTAAACAATATCCGGATATATTGAAGGCATTGGGAGAAAATCGGTCAAAACAGGTACAGAGTAGTCTTTCGGCTTTTCATACCATGTTGGGCATCGGTGGCATTCAGACCCATTATCGTCAGGATGAATACTCGGTGGCAAGTGATAAATATCATCCGGTAAAGTTGCTCTATCTCGATGATCATGATGAGGCAATACCGCAGGAAGATGCCAAGTTTTAGTGTTAATTTCTAAGCCAAAAGGCTTTCTTGCTGTAAAATACATGAAAAGAGTTTTCGTAAATGTCAATTATTTGCGAAAACTCTTTGTCGTATCTATAATTTGCTGTATCTTTGCACCCGGATTTAGATAATAATAAAAATACAGTTGTTATGGAACCAACTCGAAAAATCGAAAAGGTGAGCATGCGCAACCTCCACATGGAGGATTATGACCAGCTCGCCAAGTCGTTTAAGCGTATTTACGCAGACTCAGATGTATTCTGGACAAAAGAACAGATTAAGAAACTCATTACTATCTTTCCTGAGGGACAGGTGGTTATCATCGTGGATGATAAGATTGTGGGCTGTGCGCTCTCTATCATTGTCAACTATAATATGGTGAAAGGCGACCATACCTATGCTCAGGTGACAGGTAATGAAACCTTCAATACCCACGATCCTAATGGAAACATCCTTTACGGCATCGAGGTGTTTATCCATCCAGACTATCGTGGCTTGCGATTGGCTCGCCGTATGTATGAGTATCGCAAGGAACTCTGCGAGAAGCTCAACCTGAAGGCGATCATGTTTGGTGGTCGTATTCCAAACTATCATAAGTATGCCGACAAAATGCGCCCTAAGGAGTACATCGAGCACGTAAGAAACCGTGAGATTTACGACCCGGTTCTTACCTTCCAGCTTTCCAACGACTTCCACGTTCGCCGTGTCATCCGCAACTATCTTCCTAGTGATGAGGAAAGCGAACACTGCGCAACCCTCTTGCAGTGGGATAATATCTACTATCAGCCACCTACGGATTCCTATGTAGATAGAAAGCCAACCGTGCGAATCGGTCTGGTACAGTGGCAGATGCGTCCATACGCTTCGGTGGACGACCTCTTCGAGCAGGTAGAGTTCTTCGTGGATTCCGTGAGCGATTACAAGAGCGATTTCATCCTCTTCCCAGAGTATTTCAATGCGCCATTGATGGCGAGATTCAACGATTTGGGTGAGGCACAGAGCATCCGCATGATGGCTCAATATACCGATGAGATTCGTGACCGATTCCGTGAACTTGCCATCAGCTACAACATCAATATCATCACGGGTAGTATGCCTTATCTCAAGGATGATTCCCTCTACAATGTCGGTTTCCTTTGCCGTAGAGATGGTAGCGTGGATATGTACGAGAAGATTCACGTAACTCCTGATGAGCAGAAGTGCTGGGGTTTGAGCGGCGGTAGCCATATCCAGACCTTTGATACTGATTGTGGTAAGATTGGTATCGTAATCTGCTATGATGTGGAGTTCCCTGAACTTTCCCGTCTGATGGCAGAGGATGGTATGCAGATCCTCTTCGTTCCATTCATGACCGATACGCAGAATGCCTACTCTAGAGTGAGAGTCTGTGCCCAGGCGCGTGCCATTGAGAATGAATGCTATGTAGCCATTGCTGGTAGTGTGGGTAACCTGCCACGTGTTCACAACATGGATATCCAGTATGCCCAGAGTGCTGTATTCACTCCTTGCGACTTTGCCTTCCCTAACGATGGCAAGCGTTCGGAGGCAACACCGAATACCGAGATGATTCTCGTTTCAGATGTAGATTTGAACCTTCTGAACGAGCTTCATACCTACGGTGCCGTTCGAAATCTTCGTGACCGTCGCAAAGACTTGTACGACTTGAAACAGAAAAAGTAAGTTAAGTGAAGAGTGAAGAATGAAGAGTGAAGAACGAAGGGTGAAGAATTCGATTGTATTGATATATAGATATATAAAGAATGTATAAGATAGACATCTCGGAGCGCACGCTCCACTTCAAGCAGCCGGCAGGCACGTCTCGTGGTGTATATACCACGAGACACAGTTATTATCTCACCCTTACATCGGATGAATTGCCGGGAGTAGAGGGAGTGGGTGAGTGTGCTACGCTCCCTGATCTCAGTTGCGATGCCAAACCGGAATATGCTGTCACCCTTCGACAGGTATGTCAGATGGTGGAGCAGATGGGACGCATCCCATACGATATGATTCGTGCTTACCCTAGCATCACCTTTGGACTCGAAACCGCTTTCGCCTCTCTCTTTGATGCAGCCAGAAAGCAGGGCTTGAGTGTCTCTGTTCCTGCAGGAATGGAGAACCTGGTAGATCTTTTCGACTCTCCTTTCGGAAAAGGAGAAGAGGGTATCACCATCAACGGACTGGTATGGATGGGTACTTACGAGGAGATGTTGGCACGACTGGAGGAGAAGCTCCAGGCGGGTTTCCATTGTGTGAAACTGAAGATTGGTGCCATTGATTTCTTCAAGGAACTCGATCTCATCAAGCGCATTCGTAATGTCTATACCCAGGAACAGGTAGAACTGAGAGTGGATGCCAATGGTGGTTTTCTGCCGGAGAATGCCATGAGCCAGTTGGAGGCTTTGGCTAAGTATGATATCCATTCCATCGAGCAGCCTATCAAGCAGCATCAGTGGCCTAAGATGGCGCAGCTCTGTAGGGAAACTCCGCTCCCTATCGCCCTGGATGAGGAGTTGATTGGTGTGAATGTCAGAAGCATGAAGGAAGCTTTGCTCGATACCATTCGTCCACAGTATATCATCCTGAAGCCTTCGCTCCATGGTGGTATCTATGGTTGCAACGAGTGGATCCAGTTGGCCAGCCAGCGTGGTATTGGCAGTTGGATTACCTCGGCATTGGAGAGTAACATCGGGCTGAATGCCATCGCACATTATGCAGCCAAGGTATATGGTCCGAATGTAGAGATGCCTCAGGGCTTAGGCACCGGTCAGCTCTTTACTGATAACATCCCAATGCCATTGGAAATCCGGGGGGATAAACTCTTTGTTGTAAAATAATATAATATAGTATTTTACCCCTATTTGTTTCGGCGGATTTGCAATCCGCCGCATCATTGGGTAACTATTGCGGATTTGTAATCCGCTAAGCAGGGTATAATTTAAATTATGACTTTAGAAGATTTCCTTTCTGAATGGAATAACGATAGCGACCGGGTGCTGGTGCATACCAGTGGCTCCACGGGAAAGCCCAAGCCGATGATGGTGGAGAAGAAGCGAATGCTCAACTCCGCCCGCATTACTTGTGATTTTCTGGGATTGAAGCCTGGTGATAGCGCTTTGCTCTGTATGTCGCTTGATTATATCGCAGGTAAGATGGTGGTGGTGCGCAGTATTGAGCGCCATCTCCATCTTATTTCTGTTTCTCCTAGTGGTCATCCGCTGAAGAATATAGATTTGAAAGATGTAAATGGAAAAGATGTAAATGGGGAAATCACTTTTGCCGCCATGGTTCCGATGCAGGTGTATAACACCCTGCAGGTTCCTGAGGAGCAGGAGCGACTCACTCATATCCGCCATCTGATTATCGGAGGTGGAGCCATCGATGCTGCCTTGGAGCAGGAACTCCGTTCTCTTCCAGGGAATATCGCCATCTGGAGTACCTATGGCATGACCGAAACCTTATCTCATATCGCCTTGCGAAGAATCAATGGCGCTGAGGCTAGCGAATGGTATCAGCCTTTCGATAGCGTAAAAATCAGTCAGACCGAAGAAGGCTGTCTCGTCATCAATGCCCCTCTTGTTTGTGCCGAAACCCTGGTAACGAATGATATCGTTGAGATAGAGCCTTATATATATAATAAGGTGGAAAAAACTCGTTTCCGCATCAAGGGCAGGAAAGATAATGTGATCTGCAGTGGCGGTATCAAGATACAGATAGAAGAAGTAGAAGAATTTCTGAAACCTCATCTGGAAAAGCCTTTCATGCTAGCCAAGAAGAAAGATGAAAAGTTTGGAGAAATAGCCGTTCTCTTGTCAGAGGACAAAGAGATAAAAACAGTAGAGGCGACTATCCGCCGCCTCTTATCTGATCATAAATACTGGATTCCAAGGGAATTCCTTCATGTAGATCATCTTCCGCTTACCGAAACCGGAAAGCCGAAGCGATCTATCCTTCTCTGAAGAAGTCGAGTGCTTCCTTGATTTCTTCTGTTGTAGCGGTCTGGTTGATGCGGATGTCTCCGATGGCTCCCAGCATGGTGAAGTTGATGATACCATTCTGGTTCTTCTTGTCGTGATGCATCAGCTCAATCAGCTCGTCGTAGTCATCGCAGGTGATATTCAGCGTACCATAGTTCTCCTTGATGAAGGTCACGGTCTGGCGCATCTTTTCTGTTGGGAATCCTGTCTTTGCCACGCTGAGATAAAGCTCAGGGATGAGACCGAATGCCACGGCATAACCATGAAGGATTGGCTTGCGCTTCAGCGCCCAGCTCTCGAAGGCATGACCGAAGGTATGTCCCAGATTCAAAGCCTTGCGGATGCCCTTCTCATGAGGATCCTGTTCCACGATGCGCTCCTTTACCTTCACGCTGTCGCCCACCATACGCTGCAAGTGCTTCAGGTCAGGGGTGGCAAGGTCGAAGCTTACCAGCTCTTCCCACATCGCCTCGGTAGAAATCAAGCCGTGCTTCAGCATTTCGGCATAACCCGAACAGATGTTCTCGGCATCCAGGGTCTTCAGGAACTCGGTGTCGAGAATTACGAACTTAGAATCGTTGAAAACACCCACCTCATTCTTCAAACCTCCGAAGTTGATGCCGGTCTTTCCACCCACAGATGCATCTACCATCGCCAGCAGGGTAGTAGGGATATTGATGAAGTTGATGCCGCGCTTGAAGGTGCTGGCAGCAAAACCGCCGAGGTCGGTTACCATACCGCCTCCGAGGTTGATCATGCAAGAGTGACGTGAAGCGCCACCTTCCTGCAGTCCCTTCCATACCATCATCAGGCTTTCGATGTCCTTATGACTGTCGCTAGCCGGAATCGTTATCACCTTGGCTTCCTTCATGCAGTAGAATTTCTGCAAAACCGGAAGGCACTTTTCCTGTGTGGTAGTATCTGTAAGCACAAACAGCTTGTCGTGCTCGCATTCTGAGAGAGCGCTTACCAGTTCGTTCTCCAGATGGGTTGATATGATTACTCTCTGATTCATAACATATATACTTTTAAAAGAAACTGACTTTCTGAGTCACCTTTTGTGGGCAACTCATTGTAAATTCACTTGCAAAGGTACGTTAAATCAGAGACAAAACAAAATAAAAAGCACTTTTTTATCTATAAAAGTTTAAACCTTGATATATTTTATGCGTCAAAAGAAGCAGAATGCCCCAAAAAGAGCAGCTGTTTTTTTACAATTGCGCTTTTATTGGGTCTAATCATAAAAGTAAGTCAAATATATAAGTAAGAAATAATAATAACGTCTATAATTAATGAAAAGATTTATTCTGATGATGCTTCTGGTGTTCGTAACCATGGCATCCTTTGCTCAGGATCGCTTGATTACCGGTGCGATTACCGACCGTGACACCAAGGATCCCGTAGAACAGGTAACGATTCAGTTACTCAAGACCGACAGTACCTATGTGTCGGGTGCTCTCAGCAATGAGCAGGGCCTCTTTCATATCAAGGCTCCTGCCAATGGCAAGTATTTACTCAAAATGTCGAGTGTAGGTTACAAGACTACCGTAAAGCGTATCGAGATTTCTGATGACAAGAATCTGGCGATGGGCAATGTGGTTCTCGGTGCTGATGCCATCATGCTGAAGGGTGCCGTGGTGACCGCTATGGCTCAGAAGGTGAACCTGAAGGAGGATACCTTCGTCTATAATTCGGCTGCTTACCGCACACCGGAAGGTTCGGTGGTTGAGGAGCTGGTGAAGCGCCTGCCGGGTGCTGAGGTTAGCGACGATGGTACCATCAAGATTAATGGTAAGGAAGTGAAGAAGATTCTCGTGGATGGCAAGGAGTTTATGACGGGCGATACCAAGACAGCCCTGAAAAACCTGCCTACCAGCATCATCGACAAAATCAAGGCGTACGATGAGAAGAGTGATCTCTCTAAGGTAACCGGTATTGATGACGGCGAGGAGCAGACCGTGCTCGACTTCGGTGTGAAGAAGGGTATGAATAAGGGTTTGATTTCCAACATCGACCTGGGTGTAGGTAACAAGAGCCGCTACAATATGCGTGGTATGGGTGGTTATTTCAATGACAACAACCGATTCATGCTCTTTGCCAATGCCAATAATACCAGCGACCGAGGATTCGGTGGCGGTGGACCCGGTAGAGGATTCGGCGGTGCCAATGGCTTGAATGCCAGCAAGATGATAGCTGCCAACTACAACTATGAGTTGAAGAACAAGTTCAAGTTCAATACCTCTCTCCGCTGGAATCACAGCGATGGCGATGTATGGAGCAGTCGTTCCAGCGAGAACTTCATGGGTAGCAGCAGTTCTTTCAGCAATAGCTTGAGCCAGAATTTCTCCCGCAGCAACAGCTGGAATGGCAACATCCGATTGGAGTGGATGCCTGATTCCATGACCAATATCCTCTTCCGTCCTTCCATCTCCTGGAGTACCAGCGATGGATTGAGTGGCAGCCAGTCGGCTTCTTACAACAAGGATCCTTATACCATTACCTCCAAAGACCCTCTTTCTGAGGAAGGAATCGAAGAGTTGGACAAGGCTGAGGCTATGGTGAACAGTCAGTTGACCAATGGCATCACCTATTCTGATAATAACAATATCAACGGTATGTTGCAGATCAACCGCAAGTTGGGCAACAAGGGACGTAACATCACCTTCCGTGTGGATGCCAAATATACGGATAAGGACAGCAAGAGCATCTCGCTCAACAATGCCAAGCTCTATCTCGTACAGACGGCAGAGGGTAAGGATTCTACGTATCAGACCAACCGCTATAACCTGACTCCTTCGAAGAATTACAGTTATGCGGGACAGTTGACCTATAGTGAGCCACTTTGGAAGGCTACCTTCCTGCAGTTCAGCTATAAGTTTACTTACAGCTACTCCAAGAGCGACCGCAGCACCTACGATTTCAGCAAGTATGCTATGAGTGGTGATCAGGAGTACCGTGGTTGGGATAGTTACCTGAATCCGTTTGCCGGTCATCTCGAAGATTACAAGGATGATGATCAGAGCCGTTTCTCTGAGTATCGCAACTACAATCACGATATCCAGGTGATGATGCGATTCGTCCGTCAGAAGTATAACCTGAACTTCGGTGTGATGGTTCAGCCACAGCAGTCGAAGTATATCCAGGATTATCAGGGAGTGCATGTAGATACCGTTCGCAACGTAACGAATATCAGTCCAACCCTCGATTTCCGTTATCGCTTCTCAAAGATGAGCAACCTGCGTGTGAACTATCGTGGTACCACATCTCAGCCAAGCATCTCTCAGTTGCTTGATATCACCGACAACAGCGACCCGCTGAACATCTCGAAGGGTAACCCTGGCTTGAAGCCATCGTTCACCCAGAACTTCCGATTGTTCTACAACAACTTCGTGCAGAACCATAACAAGGGTATCATGACCTTCATCAACTTCTCAACCACCAACAACAGCATCAGCAATAAGGTGACATACGATGAGACGACTGGTGGAAGAATTACCCGTCCGGAGAATATCAATGGTAACTGGAATGTGATGGGAGCCTTCATGTTCAACTGCTCTATCGACAGTGCAGGAGTCTGGAACCTGAATACCGATACCAATTTGGGTTACAACAACTACGTGAGCTATCTGAGTCTCGACAAGCAGTCTGATTCCCAGAAGAATACCACCCGCAGTACCACTTGGAGAGAACGCCTCTCTTTCAGTTATCGCAACGACTGGTTGGAGCTCTCGCTCGATGGAACATTGAATTATAACCATGCCAAGAACAAGTTGCAGCCAAACAGCAACCTTGATACCTGGCAGTTCTCTTATGGACCAAGCATGACGCTTACAGCTCCTTGGGGAACCAGCTTGAACTCAAGCCTCTCTATCAGCAGTCGCCGTGGCTATAATGACAGCAGCATGAACACCGATGAGTTGGTATGGAATGCGCAGCTCTCTCAGGGTTTCCTGAAGGGCAAGCCATTGACCATCATGCTCCAGTTCTACGATATCCTTCGTCAGCAGAGCACCTTCTCTCGTGCCATTTCTGCTACATCCCGTACGGATACGGAGTATAATGCCATCAACAGCTATGCGATGCTTCATGTGGTATATCGCTTGAATCTCTTCGGAGGCAAGCAGGCACGTCAGGGTGGTCCTGATGGAAGACCTGGTGGTCGTCCTGACTTCCGTGGTCGTCCATTCAATGGTGGTCGTCCTGGAGGTGGTCCTGGTAGAATGTTCTAACGGAATGTTTGGATACAGATAGATTTTCAGGATAAAATTCAAATAGGTATGACAAAAGAAATCCCCGCTCTTCTTGATGAGGAGCGGGGATTATTCTTTTCTATGTTAATAGCGAGGGGGAATCGCTATCTTCATTTCCCTGATTAGAGAGTGAACTTGTAACCTACAGTAATCTGGATTACGTTGTTGTAGTGATCAACGTTATCTGCAATCTTAGTTACACCGATGTTGTAACGAGCATCGAAAACAATGTTCTGGTACTCGTAAGAGAGACCTACAGGGATAGAGAGATCTACGGTCTTAACGTCTTCTGCATCATCCTTGTTTACCAGGAAGCCTGGCTGCAAACCTGCCTTGAGAGCAAGACCAGCTACAGGATAATAGTTCAATGTGATAGGTACATTGATATAGCCTGGGTTCCATTTACCACCTTCAAAAGTCATACCTGCAACTTTTACATCCTTGGCCTTGAAGCCCTGTACAGAATAGAGAGCACCTACTGCAACACCGAAGTTGCTGGCAGCCTGATACTGCAACTCAGCACCAGCTGCGAAACCAGCCTTCCAGTCGTTATCACCGATTGTAGCAACGTTCAAACCTATCTTAGGCTGGAGAGTTGTTGTACCTGCAGCCTGCTGTGCGAAAGCACCTACTGAAGACAGCACCATAGCTGCCATTACAAATAATTTTTTCATAATCTCTAAATTATAAAATTAATAGTATGTTAATACTCACGATTGAGTAAGTTGGTAATCAGCTTATACTCTGATACCATAAATAACTGGTTGCAAAGATATAGGTTTTCTCTATTCGCTCCAAACTTTTTAAGCTTTATTTTCCATCATATTACAAAATGTAGCATATTTGTTCCCATATCGTATGTTTTTAGAAATTATTATCCCCTTTTTCTTGCATTGTATCATAAAAAGTTGTATCTTTGCAGAGATAAAAGAAAGGAAAATGAATATGGATGCTCATGAACTTAATACTTGGCTTATATTAGGAACCCTTTTCTTGCTTTGTTTGGTAGGATTAGGAATAGGTATCTATGATACAATGAAGCAAAAGAAAGAAAAAAGCCTTTCGGCTTAAGATAAATAAACTGTTTTTCGCAAATAAGCTCCATACGCCCTGAAAGGGCAGAAGCTCCTAGCCCAGGGCAACGCCCTGGGTTATTACGGGCGCAAACCTGTCGCCCTGTAAGGGCAAAAGCTTCAAAAGAACCAGGCAATTTACAAAGCTTTTGCCCTTACAGGGCGTCTTGTTGCTGCTAATGTACCCAGGGCGTTGCCCTGGGCTAGGAGCTTTTGGGCCTTCAGCCCGTTCATGAACCGCATACGAAAGTTCAGAAAATAAAGAAAAAGAGGATTGAATTAACTCGTTGAAGTTAATTCAATCCTCTTTTTTATTCTTCTTCGTCCCAGTCTTCTTCATCGAATCCAAACATGGCTGGATCAACGAAGGCATCCAGGGCACGGCGTTCTTTCTTGGTTGGGCGACCAGTGCCTCTTGCTCTATCTACGAATCCGCTGATGCGACTCATCTCCAGCAGTTCATACTGCTTAGGATCGGTCACGTTCTTATAGACTCCGAAGAGCATTTTGGCTCCTACACGCTGCTCTATGCAGTCGAGTACCTCAAAAGAGTAGGTGATAGGGGCTTTCTTTACGCTCACCACGTCGCCACGCTTGATGATGAAAGAAGGCTTTCTGTTTACGCCTCCCACCATGACGCGGCCATTCTTGCAGGCATCGGCAGCAATGCTGCGAGTCTTGTAAATGCGGGCTGCCCAAAGCCACTTGTCTATTCTAGCTGATTCTTTCATTATTATTTTTTCCCTAGCTTGTTGTACTGGTTCATGGTGATATCAATACCTGCCAATACGAAGCTCTTGATGATCTCTACACCCAGGTCGATGGCAGGCTGAAGCTGCTTCATGTCTTCCTCGGTATATTTGCCAAGTACCCAGTCTATCTGTCCGCCACGAGGATAATCGTTACCGATACCCATACGGAGTCGGGCATAGTTCTGACCGATAAGCTGCTGGATATGTCCCAAACCGTTGTGACCACCATTGCTTCCATTAGCCTTCAGACGGAAAGCGCCGAGAGGCAGGGCAAGCTCATCACTGATCACCAGGAGGCGGCTCTGGTCAATCTTTTCCTGATTCAGCCAATATCTCACTGCATTACCACTCAGGTTCATGAAGGTGGTAGGCTTCAGCAGGATAATCTTTCTTC
>ERZ1026886.791-NODE-791-length-15475-cov-21.276524_pt1 | contig 15475 bp, 8 predicted proteins | sample MGYA00380173_ERZ1026886 | MGnify/ENA primary metagenome ERZ1026886 (study PRJEB33269, sample SAMEA4719809) | human gut metagenome | biome: human-associated habitat; feature: organic feature; material: feces | place: Cameroon | collected 2013-10 ... | reverse complement strand
TCTCGTCGATGAGCAAGCCCATGCGCTCCTGACTCTCGTTGGCGATGATTTCCTTCGAAGAAAGAGTCTTGTCGCCGATAGGTAGCTTAGTCATGTCGATTTCGCCGCCGCACTCCTCAACAAGCTCAGAGAGACAGTTGAGGTGACCAGCCGAACCGTGGTCGTGGATAGAAACTACAGGGTTCACATCCTCCTCGCACAGAGCGCGAACGAGGTTGTATGCACGCTTCTGCATCTCCGGGTTTGCACGCTGAACGGCGTTCAGCTCGATGCCGTTGCTGTAGCGACCGGTATCAACAGAAGATACAGAGCCACCGCCCAAGCCGATGCGGTAGTTGTCGCCGCCTACAACGACAACCTTGTTGCCCTTCTGCGGCTCCTTCTTCAGACAATCGCGCTTTGTGCCGTAGCCTACGCCGCCTGCAAGCATGATAACCTTGTCGTAAGCGTACTTCTCGGCGCCTTCCTGATGCTCGAAGGTGAGCACCGAACCGGTGATGAGCGGCTGTCCGAACTTGTTGCCGAAGTCAGACGCACCGTTAGAAGCCTTGATGAGAATCTGCTCCGGTGTCTGATACAGCCACTTGCGTACGGGCATGATGTCCTCCCAGTCGCGTGTGAGGTTGTCGTCGTCCTTAAGACGCGGATAAGCAGTCATGTACACGGCTGTTCCGGCGATAGGCCATGAGCCGACGCCACCACCCATACGGTCGCGAATCTCGCCGCCGGTACCGGTAGCTGCGCCGTTGAACGGCTCTACGGTAGTCGGGAAGTTGTGTGTCTCTGCCTTCAGCGAGATGACGCTCTCTATGTCCTTCACCTGGAAGTAGTCGGATGTCGACTGGTCGTGCGGTGCGAACTGCTCCACAACCGGACCCTGCGCGAAAGCCACATTGTCTTTGTATGCAGAGAGAATCTTGTTAGGGTTCTCCTTTGTTGTCTGCTTGATCATAGCGAACAGCGACGACTCCATCTCCTTGCCGTCGATGATGAACGTACCGCCGAAGATCTTGTGGCGGCAGTGCTCAGAGTTGATCTGTGCGAAACCGAAGATTTCAGAGTCGGTCAGCGGGCGGCCAAGTTCCTTCTCAATCTTGTGCAGATACTCAATCTCCTCAGCTGAGAGCGCCAGACCTTCCTGCTCGTTGTATTCTTCTATGTTCTCCACGCGCTTGATAGGTTCCGGCTCGTGGTTCACTGTGAAGATGTCCTGGTTAAGACCCTCGTACATGCGCTGCAACATCGGGTCGTGCTCTGCATCTTTAGAGCTTACGGGGAAGTACTCCTCAATACGTGAAATGCCGTGGAGGCTCATGTTCTGAGTTATCTCTACGGCATTCGTACTCCATGGAGTAATCATTTCGCGGCGTGGACCCACAAAGAAGCCCTCGACAGTCTCACCCTCGATGAGAGTGGCACCGCCGTAAAGCCAACACAGTTCATTGATCTCGTCTTGTGAGAGCTGGTGATCAGCTGCTGTAGCGATCACGCTCTTGCTTGGAGTCATGAAAAATAGAATCATACTGCTTGTATATTGTTTTGGATGAAAAAACATTTTGTTGTCTGCAAAGTTACGACTTTTTAGCAAAATGAGCGCATGTTTGCGGGGTTATTTTGATTATTTAGGTTGATTAATACAAAAGAGCGGCTGCAAAACCGTAGCGGAGGTCTCCGGCCTCCGCAGCAATCTGACAGACAATAGCGTCGTACTTGTTGCTGCGGAGGCCGGAGACCTCCGCTACGTTGTCAGGCTCTGAGTGTGAACTCGAAGCACAGACCGCCCTGCTCGTTGTTGTGAGCGCTTATTGTGCCGCCGTGCAGCAGAACGGCGTTCTTCACGATGGCGAGTCCGAGACCGGTGCCTCCCATCTTTCTTGAGCGGCCCTTGTCTACGCGGTAGAAGCGTTCGAAGATGCGCGGCAGATGCTCCGGCGCCACGCCCACGCCGTTGTCCGAGAAGGTGAAGTGCCACTTGCGGTGGTCGTCGAACAGCTCGTCCGAGCAGAGTTCGGCGTCGATGGTTATCGTTGTGCCCACGCCGGCATAGGCTATGGCGTTGTCCGTAAGGTTGCGGAACACGCTGTAGAGCAGACTCGTGCTGCCGCGCACCACGATGTTCGGCTGCAAGTGGTTGCAGAACGTCATCTGCTTCTGCTGCAACTGAAGCGCAGTTTCCTTCTGTATGTTCGACACAATCTCAGATATGTTCACGTTCTCCTCGCTCATCATCTCCGGCGCATCGTCCATGCGGTTGAGCGTCGAGATGTCCTGCAGCAACGATGTCAGACGCTGGCTCTGTGCGTAGCTGCGTTGCAGGAACTGCTCGCGTGTGGCGTCGTTGATGTTCGGGTTTTCGAGTATTGTTTCCAGGTATCCCTGAATACTTGCCACCGGTGTCTTCAGTTCGTGCGCAATGTTCTGCGTCAGTTGTCGTTTCAGCACGTCCTGCTCTCGGCGTGTGGTCTGCAGACGCTTGTATATCTTGATGATACGCTCGGCAATCTCGCCCAGCTCGTCGTTGGGGAACACGGCAAGGTCCTCGGTGTCGAGCGACTCGTTGTGGTCGGCTCGCGAAGCGAACGTGCGCAGTTTCGTTATGTTGTCGCTCAGTCGGCTCGTGAAGCGGTAGAGTATCACCGTCAGCAGCAGAATGGCTCCCACGGCGAACCAGATGTAGTGCTGGTCGGCTTGCAGCGACTGTACAAGGTCGCTCGTGTAGGGCAGGGCGGAACGTATGATGAGGTTCTGCTTCGGGAAGTACGTCGCCGAGTAGAAGAAGTCGCCGTGCAGAGTCTCGCTGTTGCGGTCGACGGTCGAACCGGTGCCGTGCTTCAAGGCTGTGGCAATCTCGGGTCGTGTGGCGTGGTTGGCTATGTTCGAGTAGTCTTTCAGCTTACTGTCGTAGATGACCTCGCCGTTGTGGCGTATCAGTGTCACGCGCAGACTGTTGATGTAGTGAGTATGCACATAGTGGTCGAGCGCCTCCTCCGATAAGTCGGGGAAGAGTCGCAGATACTCCTCCATGCGCGAGTTGTAGTCCTGCAGCTTCAGGTTGAGCGTGTCAATCTTGAACTGCTTCTCGCGGTTCTGCTGGAACACGATGAACGCCACGGCGAACATCAGGAACACCGAGAGTATGCTGAGATATAGTTTAGTGCCGAAGGATACTTTCATAATTAGTAATGTTGAAAAAGTCAGAATAGAATGTTTACTTTCAGGTTTTGGACTTGTGCTCCGTCCGCCGCCCGATCAGATTCCGTTCGCCGCCCGATTGGATTCCGTCCGCCGCCCGATCAGATTGCGTTCGCCGCCCGATCAGATTCCGAACGCCGCCCGATGTAGATGGCTGCGTGGAGGGCGTGTCAAACCTACTATGTGCTTCTGCCCCTTCGGGCGTACTACTCACGAGTTTTACTCCGTCCCACTTTCTATGCGTCAAAGTAGTAGCCGAATCCGAGGCGTGTGACGATACACTTTGCGAAGCGTCCAATCTTCTTGCGCAGACGTGTTATGTTCACGTCCACCGTGCGGTCGAGCACGAGCACATCCTTCGGCCAAACGCGGTCGATAAGCTCCTGGCGAGAGAACACGCGTCCTCGCTCGTCGAGCAGCAGGTGCAGCAGTTCGAACTCCGTCTTCGTGAACGCTATCTCCTCGCCGTCGATGGTTACGGTCTTCTTGTCGAGGTTCATCACGATGCCCTGATATGTAATGAGGTGCGGCTCCTCCTCGCCGTTGTCAACAGCCGTACGGCGCAGCACGGCACGCACACGCACCATCACTTCTCGCAGCGAGAACGGCTTCGAAATATAGTCGTCCGCACCGAGGTTGAATCCCGTCACGGTGTCGTTCTCTGTGTCGCGTGCGGTGAGGAAGATGATAGGCACACCGGCTGTCTTCGGGTCGGCTTTCAGCAAGCGAGCCAAGGCGAATCCCGACATGCCGCCCATCATCACGTCGAGCAGCAGCAGGTCGAACGATGCTATGTCGAGCGTCTGCGCCTCCTCAGCCGACGTCGCTGTCTGCACCTCGTAGCCTTCTGTTTCGAGATTGAACTTAAGGATTTCGAGCAAGTCCTGCTCGTCGTCCACCACAAGAATTCTTTGATTCTGTTTCATAACTGCTATATCTTTGTTCTGGTTGCAAAGTTATATATAATTGTATTCACAAGTACTACTAAACTGTTACAATTTCGTTACGCCGAACAAAAAAGGCGCACCCTCAGCGGGTACGCCTTCTGTATGTCTGTGTTTTAAAAAGCCTGCTTGTCGCCTACTATTACGTTGGCTACCGTCTTATACATTATATATATATCGAGCCAGATGCTCCAATGCTCCAGATACCAGATGTCGCCCTCGACGCGTCCTTCCATCTGCGAGAGCTGTTTCGTCTCGCCGCGGAATCCCGTCACCTGGCTCCATCCCGTAATGCCTGGCTTTATGTAGTGGCGCACCATGTAGTTGTCAATCAGCTTCGAGTAGTCGTCGGTGTGCTTCACCATGTGTGGTCTTGGTCCCACGATGCTCATCTGTCCTAACAGCACGTTGATGAACTGCGGCAGCTCGTCGATGTTCGTCTTTCGCATTATGTCGCCCCACTTTGTCTTTCTCGGGTCGTTCTTCGTAGCCTGCAGCGTGTCGGCGTCCTTGTTCACCTTCATGCTGCGGAACTTCAGACAGTAGAACTCCTTTCCGTTCAGTCCGGTGCGCTTCTGCCTGAAGAATATCGGACCGGGCATGGTTATCTTCGTGATCGCTGCCACTATAACGAATATGATGGGGAAGAGCGTGCAGAGGAATGTCAGCGACACCACGACATCGAACAGTCGCTTAGCCAACCTGTTCTCCATCTGGCTCAGCGGCTCGTTGTACAGACTCAGGTACGGCACGTCGCCCATCAGGTTCAGGTGCATGCGGTGATGCAGGTAGTTGCTCACGTTCGGCATCGAGTAGAAGTGAATCATGTTATGCTCGCAGTAGCGTATCACTTCCAGAATCTCGTCGCTGAATCTCGACGACAGACAGCAGTACAGCTCGTGTATGTCATGATGTCCATCCAGCACTTTCGGCAAGTCTTGTGGCGTGCCCAGATACAGACATTTGTCTTTGAACATCTCGTTGGGCTGATGGTCGAAGTAGCCCAGCACGTTGTAGCCTAAGGTGTCGTTATCTGTCATCTCCCCGTACATCACTCGTGCGTTGTTGTTGCTGCCCACGAACACTATGTTGCGCTTGTTAGCCGGCTTGCGGCGCCATGCCACCAGCATCTTTCTTATGATGATGCGGTAGATGGATATGCACACGAACGAGGCAATCCAGTAGGTGCCCATTCGTAGCAGCGACAGATGCGGGAACTTGCCCAGCGAGAACAGCAGGAAGCAGCAGAGCGAGTAGACGAACACGTTGCGCATTACGCGCATTACTATCTGGTGGTTGTTCACTTTGCGGTGGTGCAGTATGACACCGTTGTTCATGGTGCAAGCGAAGTATATGATGCTGCCAGCCACCATTGTGTGGCGCATTATCTGTACGAAATATTCTAATGGTATGAAACTGCAGAACAGCCAGTAAAGCAGGTTGAGGATGACGATGTCACCCAGCAGTACCGATACTTTCAAGAGATTGTTTTCATGCGGACGATGAATACTATTGCTCATGTTTATATTCTGTTTTTTGGGGGTTATACTAATGTTGTTCTTTACTTATTTATTTCTTTACTTATTTCTCGAATACTCTCTATGTATTCTACGTTCAGTCGTAGTTCGTTTTTTTTGTGGTTTGTGCTTTTGCTTTAACACATAGTGCAAAGTTAAGCCAAATAATTCAGATAAATGGTGCAAAACCGAAATAAAAAGTTAATTTCTCTAAAAGAAAAGCATAAAACACCTATCTCAATATTTTTAAGTACCTTTGCACTCCGAATTTAAATTTTTAAACTTAGAAGAACAAAATGATAGTCTGCATAGCCGAGAAACCAAGCGTAGCCAAGGATATAGCCCGCATATTGGGTGCCACCACCTCTCACAACGGATACATGGAGGGTAATGGCTTTCAAGTGACGTGGACCTTCGGACATCTCTGCACGCTGAAAGAGCCCAACGACTACACCGAGAACTGGAAGCATTGGAGTCTCTCGGCGTTGCCGATGATTCCGCCGCGTTTCGGCATCAAGCTCATCGACGACGACGGCATCAAGCGCCAGTTCAGCGTTATCGAGCGTCTCATGCAGGCTGCCGACTGCATCGTCAACTGCGGTGACGCCGGTCAGGAGGGTGAGCTGATACAGCGTTGGGTGATGCAGAAGGCGCAGGCGAAGTGCCCCGTGAAGCGTCTTTGGATATCGTCGATGACCGACGAGGCTATCCGCGAGGGCTTCAACTCGCTGAAGGATCAGAGCGAGTATCAGCCGCTGTACGTTGCCGGACTGAGCCGCGCCATCGGCGACTGGCTCTTGGGCATGAACGCTACGCGTCTTTACACTCTCAAGTACGGACAGAACCGACAGGTGCTCAGCATCGGTCGTGTACAGACGCCTACGCTTGCGCTTATCGTCAACCGACAGAAGGAGATCGACTCGTTTGAGCCTGAACCCTATTGGGTGCTGTCCACTATCTATCGCGATACGCTCTTCACAGCCACAAAGGGCAAGTTCACCACGAAGGAGGAGGGCGAGCAGGCGTTCGCCACCATCGCCGACAAGCCGTTCGAGGTGACGAGCGTCTCGAAGAAGAACGGCAACGAGGCGCCTCCGCGTCTCTTCGACCTCACCTCGTTGCAGGTGGAGTGCAACCGCAAGTTCTCTTACAGCGCCGAGATGACGCTCAACCTCATACAGTCGCTCTACGAACGCAAGCTCACTACCTATCCTCGTGTCGACACGCAGTTCTTGAGCGACGACATCTATCCTAAGTGTGCCGGCATTCTCACCGGAATGCGCGGCTACGAGCAGTACGTACAGCCGCTTGCCGGCAAGAAACTGCCCAAGTCGAAGCGTGTTTTCGACACGTCGAAGGTCACCGACCACCACGCCATCATTCCTACAGGTGTGCCTGCGTCGGCGCTCAGCGACATGGAGCGCAACGTCTACGACCTCATTGCGCGCCGCTTCATCGCCGTGTTCTATCCCGACTGCAAGTTCTCTACCACTACCGTGCTCGGAAAGGTGGAGGATGTGGAGTTCAAGGTGAGCGGAAAGGAGATTCTGGAGCCTGGATGGCGCACCATCTACGCTCAACAGCAAACCTCAACACCTCAACCCATCAACCCTCAACCGTCCTCTGACGACGGCGACAAACGCGATGAGGAGCGCACTCTACCAACATTCGTAAAGGGCGAGAGCGGACCGCACACGCCTACGCTCACCGAGAAGTGGACCACGCCGCCTAAGTATTACACCGAGGCTACGCTGCTGCGTGCCATGGAGACCGCTGGCAAGTTTGTCGACGACGAGACGCTGCGTGCTGCGCTGAAGGAGAACGGCATCGGTCGTCCGTCTTCGCGTGCCGGCATCATCGAGACGCTCTTCAAGCGCCACTACATTCGCCGCGAGCGCAAGAACCTCATCGCTACGGCTACTGGCATAGAGCTTATCGACATCATTCACGAAGAACTGCTAAAGAGTTGCGAGCTTACTGGCATCTGGGAGAAGAAACTGCGCGACATAGAGCACAAAAAGTACGAGGCTGCCGACTTCATCAACGAACTGAAGCAGCAGGTTACGGAGATTGTCTACGACGTGCTGCGCGACAACAGCAACCGCCGTGTCACCATCACTACCGACGAGGATCTGAAGAAGGCGAAAAAGAAAAAGACTGCTGCGCCGAAGAAGGCCGCCGCAAAGTCTGCTGCAACGTCGTCGACTGCATCAACAAAAAATGCTGCCGCCTCACCGCAGCCCGCAACAAGCGAGCCGTCGGCAGACGACAGCATTATCGGTACTACTTGCCCCGTTTGCGGCAAGGGTACTATCATTAAAGGTAAGACGGCTTACGGATGCAGCAACTGGAAGAACGGCTGCACCTATCGCGTAGCATTCAAGTAGTTTAGAACTTCACCACGCGCGAACCGTCCGCAGTCTCTTCTATCGTGACCTTCGTCGCGTCCTCCGGCAGCAGGTCCTCTATCAGCTCGGGCCACTCCAGGAAGCACATCGAACCGCCGTAGAAGTAGTCCTCATAACCCATGTCGTACACCTCTTCGAGCTTCTTTATGCGGTAGAAGTCGAAGTGGTATATCGCCTCGCCGGTTGTGGCAGAAGTATACTCGTTCACGATGGCGAAGGTCGGCGATGTGATTACATCCTCCACGCCCAGACACTCGCAGACAGCCTTCACGAACGTAGTCTTGCCTGCACCCATCTTGCCGTAGAAAGCGAACACCTTGCCGTCGCCCATGTTCTCGACAAATGTCTTGGCAGCCTCGTTGATGTCTGCCAGAGAGTTGATTCTTATTTCCATAGTTTTTCTCTTTATGTAATCGGCTGTTGGCAGCCGGTTTTCTATTTTCTTCCTTTTAATGTTATCAGCGGTATGAGCATCTCTTCGAGCGAAATGCCGCCGTGCTGGAACGTGTCCTTGTAGTAAGACACGTAGTAGTTGTAGTTGTTGGGGTAGGCGAAGAACGTGCTTCCCATGGCGAACATGTACGACGTACTGATGTTCGGCGCGGGCAACTGCGCCTCGTGCGGGTTCTTTATCACGAACACTTCCTTCGACTGGCAACTGAGGTTCTTGCCCAGCTTGTAGCGCAGGTTGGTGTTGGTGTTGCGGTCGCCCACTATCTTCACCGGCTTCGACGCACGAATACTGCCGTGGTCGGTAGTGATGATAATCTTGCAGTCGATCTGCGAGAGGGCGCTGAGCAGGTCTGCCATAACCGAATGGCGGAACCACGAGAGCGTAATCGATCGGTATGCCGACTCGTTGTTTGCAAGCTCGCGCACCATCTTCGATTCGGTTCTTGCGTGCGACAGCATGTCGATGAAGTTCACGACAATCACGTTCAGGTCGTTCTTCGTCAGTTCGTTGAGGCGCGCCAGTAGCTTGTCGGCGCCCGTCGAGTCGTTTATCTTATGGTAAGAGAACGAGTCGTGGCGTCGGTAGCGCTCTATCTGCGTGCGTATGAGTGGCTCCTCGTTGAGGTTCTTGCCCTCGTCTTCGTCCTCGTCCACCCACAGTTCGGGGAACATCTTCTCAATCTGCTCGGGCATCAGACCCGAGAAGATGGCGTTGCGGGCGTACTGCGTAGCCGTCGGCAGAATGCTGGTGTACATATCCTCCTCGATGTCGAACATGTTGCCTATCTCCTTCGACAGCACGCGCCACTGGTCGTAGCGGAAGTTGTCTATCACGATGAGGAACACCTTCTCGCCCTCGCTTATTGCGGGGAACACCTTGCGCTTTATTATGTCGGGGCTCATCAGCGGACGCTCCGTAACGCCCGGCGCCACCCACGACATGTAGTGCTTCTTTATGAACTTGGCGAAACCGTTGTTCGCCTCCTCCTTCTGCATCTGCAGCATCTCGGTCATGTTGCTGTCCGTAGAGCTCAGCTCCAGCTCCCAATGCACCAACCTTCGATACACATCCTTCCAGTCGTCTATCGTCTCGCAGTTCATTATCTGCATCGAGATGTCCTGGAAGTTCTGCTGATAGCCCGTCTGTGTCACTTCCGACACAATCTGCTTGCGGTGAATGTTCTTCTTCAGCGTCAGCAGAATCTGGTTCGGGTTCACTGGCTTTATCAGGTAGTCGGCAATCTTCGAACCGATAGCCTGGTCCATGATGTTCTCTTCCTCGCTTTTCGTTACCATCACGATAGGTGTGGCAGGCGAGAGTTCCTTTATCTGCTGCAGCGTTTCGAGTCCGCTTATACCGGGCATCATCTCGTCGAGCAGCACCAGGTCGAACTTGTGCTGCTTGCATTCTTCGATGGCGTCGGTGCCGTTGCTCACGGTCACCACCTCGTATCCTTTGTTCTGCAGGAAGATGATATGGGCGCGCAAGAGTTCTATCTCGTCGTCAACCCACAGTAAATATCCGTTGCTCATAATGCTCTTTCTTTTTTAGTTAAAAACCGTCGAGGTCGTAATACTCGTCGTCGTCGAAGTTGTCTTTCTGAGTCTTGCTGCCCTGCTTCTTCGATGTGCTCTGCTGAGGCTGCGGGTCCTCGCCGAAGTAGAACTCGTCCTCCAGCTGCTTCGGTTCTTCCTTCACAACTGGCTTCGGTTGCTCCTTCACAACTGGCTTCGGTTGCTCCTTCACGACTGGCTTCGGTTCTTCTTTAACCACTGGCTTCGGCTCCTCAATAACCGTTGTTGCAGGCTCCTCCTTAATAACAGTCGTTGCAGGCTCTTCCTTAATAACAGTCGTTGCAGGTTCCTCCTCAACAACAGTCGTTGTGGGTTCTTCCTCAATCACGGTTTCGGTAGTCGACTCCGTAGGCTTTTCGTCCTCTATGTTCACGATGCCGCTCTCCGTAGTCTGCTTCTCTGCCGTCTGCGGTTCTTCCTCGAAGAAGGTGTTCGTAGAGTTCTGGTTGCTGTTCTGCTCCTCGTCGAAGTCGTCCTGCGGCTTCTTCGTCTCGCTTTCGTCAGGCTCGGTCACGGTCACCTCTGGTATCTCCAGCAGATCCTCCGAAGCTATCTTCAGCGGAGCAAAGTTCTTCTCGTAGAACTTGGCGTAGTCGGCGTAGCTGAACTGCTTGCCGAGCATAGGCAGATTGACGTCGCTGATAACGATCTGTCGGCTCTTGCCCACGAGTTTCATCAGCTGCTTCTGCTTCTGCAACTGGCGAGCGTACTGCAGCGCCTCGTCGTAGTTGCGGAATCCCTTCACGAGCATACGGTTCAGACCGTCTACCTGCTCAATCTCTATGTCGAAGTTGCGCACCATGTACGACGTGAAGTTGTAGCGTGCCAGCTCGAACAACATTCGGTTGGCGTCTATAGAGTCGGGCTTGTAAGCTATCATATATATGAACGCGGCGTTGCGGTCGTTAGAGAACTCGCGCACAGCCGTCGAGTCGTCCTCGTTGAGCACCTGCGAACGGCGTTCCCATACGTTCTCGAGGTCGAACTTGCCGCCTTGCAGACGTCTGCCCTCGTTCACGCCCTTCACAATCATGCCTGCCATCTCTGCCACGGGGCTTTGCGGATACTTCTTCACCACCGTGTTCAGGTCTTCGATGCAGCCCTCATAGTCGCCGTCGTTCAGCTTGCCCAGTCCGCCGATGAAGAGGAACTTGTCGCGGTTGGCTCCCAACGGGAATCGATGTTCGGAGACGGCGACATTGGCGCTCACCTCCTTGTAGCGAGCCGCCTTGAACGCGTCGTAGGTAGAAGCGTAGAGCGAGTCTTCGAGATGTACGCCGAGGCGAGCGTTCTCCACGAAGTATGGGTCGGTGAGCAGCGTTGTCCACTCGCTCTCGGGGTACTCCTGCTTCAGTCGTGCCACGTACGAGTCGGCGGTCTGCTTCTCGCCCTTGCGCATATATAGCAGGTAGAGGTGATAGTAAGCCTCCGCCATCTTTTCAAAGTTAGGATAGCCGCCGATGAGTCGCATCAACTGCTTCTCGCTAAGCGGCAGGTTGTCGAGCTTGTCCTTGAAGATCACGCCCGAGTTGTATAGTCCGTCGGCGATGACGGCGTTGCTCTCAGCCATCTGCTCCTCCGTGAACGGAATCTGCGCCAGATAATACTCGCGCTTGTGCGGATCGTTCTGCGCACTGTCTGCCACGAGCGCCAGCGAGTCGGCTGCGGCTTCAGCCTTCGCTATTGAGTCCTGCTGCTCCTCGGTGAGTTCGGGCTCGTCGGTCTGGAACGCCACCACCGTCTTGTTCACACGCTGCCAGTTGTCTACGTTCTCGCGCTTGCCCCATTGCTTCTGGAACGCCGCCTTACCCTGGCTCACCGCCATCTGGTTGTAGAAGTACCACTGTGCATTGCGCTGGTTCTGCTGGTTCTGCATGTTGTTGGCGAGCGAGTTGCCGGTGTTCATGTCGTTGCCGCCGTTCTTGCTCATCTGCTCCTGCGCGTCCTGCTCCGCCTGCAGTCGGCGCTCCTCCTTCTCCTTCTTCTTCAGCGCCTCGATGGTGCGGTCGATGGCTGCGTTGCGTTCGCTCTCGCTCATCTTGGCGAGCGACTGCAGCGAGTCCTGCAGGTGTATGGCGTCGGTGTATGGTACGAGGTCGTCCAGAATCTTCGAGCGTGCTGCAAGCTCCTCGTAGTCCTTACGCTCCTTGTCGAGCATACCGATAGCCTGACCGTAGCAGCGCTGTGCGTCGTTGTAGCGCTCCTTGTCCCAATAGATGTCGCCCAGCTTCAGCAGCAGCACGCCCTTCTCTATGCCCGAGCGCGTGGCCTTAGCCGCTCCGCGCTCGTAGGCGTTGATGGCCTGCGTGGAGTCGTTCTGCGCCAGATAGATGTTGCCTATGGCGTAGTATACCTGGTCGAGATAGTCCTTGTTCTTGTCCGAGCGTGCCATGCGCTTCAGTCGGCTTATCATCTTCTTCGACTGACCGGCAGACATCACCTCCGTCATGGCGATGCGCGCGTTGAACTCCAGTTCGTACGGCGGGTTGAGCTTCACCACGTGCTTGAACGCCTTCGTAGCCTCCATCTTGTTGCCCAGCGCCGCCTGCATCTGTCCCATGAGGAACCACTCGCGGGCGCGCTGCTTGCGGCGCATCTCGTGCTTTATCACGTTTCGCAGGTGGGGAATGGCTTTCTCGTATTCGCCCGTGTGCACATAGTAGTCGGTGTAGGTGTAGTCCCACTCCTTGCGTGCCGACCAGTGTATCGAGTCGCGCTGCATGTTGCGTATCACGTCCTCGGCGTCGTAGAGCCAGCCCTCCTCTATGTAGCACTTGGCGAGCCATGCTCTCGACTTGGCGTAGATGGCGGGCTGCGTCTGGTAGAGACGTCCCATGTAGTTGAACGTAGCCGCCGCCTCGTCGAACGCACCCTTGTAGAACTGCGAACGACCCATGAGCATCCATGCCTTCCAGAGGAACGGGTTGTACTCGCGGCGCGAGAGCCACTCCAGGTCCTTTGCCGTCTTCTTGCGCTGCTTCGTCCACTGCGGTCGGCGCTTTATGCTGTGCAGCTTGATTGTCTTCTGACACTTCTCGATGGCGCGGTCGTAGTTCGACTTGCCTATCTCTCGGCTACTCTTGTTGCTCACGGTGTAGAGCGGAATGATCTCGGTGAAGTTGTCTTTGTTGCCCTCCTCTTTCTCCAGAGAGGCGTCAATATACGCCAGCGAGCCGTTATAATAGGTGTTATAACGTGCCTTGAACGAATGCCACCAGCGTGTGCGCGCGGTGTTTTTCTGCGTAGAACATCCTGTCGCAACCACCAATACAGCTGCGAGAAGGATAGGGATAATATGTCTTGTCTTAAATAGTTTCACGTATAAATAACTCTGTTTGTGGCGTTTTATTGCCTTAGCCCTCCATAAGCATGAATGTTTCGTCCTTTATCTGGTTGGGCAGACTGATTCCGCGCAGCGTCAGACTGCGGCACCAGTCGGCTATCTCCTCGTGTCGCATGGTGTAGAGCACCTCGCTGAACTGCTCCACTTCCTCGTCGGTGTAGCTGTCTGACGGGCGTCCTTTGAACGCGTCGAGCTCCTCGTCGTCGTAGTAGACGATGTCCTTCGTGGCAGCCTCCATCATGCAGTCCTGCTCACACTTGTCGTTCGTGCCGTTGCATGTGGCGCAGGTCTCCACCACGGTTATCTTCTCTTCGCCGTCGTGCTTGCTCAGCTTGGCGATCAGCGCTGCGATTATGCCAAGCGCAATTATCGAAATCACTAATATTATCATATTCTTTTCAATGTTTTTTAGGTGTCCTCCCTACATCTGTGAACATCTGTGCCATCTGTGGGAGTCTTTTCTCTGCAAGAGGTTCTGTGTGTTCCGTGCGTTCAGTGGGAATATCTGTCCTCCCACAGATTTCACTCTAAGTTTGCAGAAGAATGCGACGCAGTCGCATAAACGTTAAATAATCAAGGTAAAACTATGATTGCTAAAGACAGTTTCGTACCTTTGTTGTAAAAAGGTAGAATCGGTCTGTCGAAGAGGTAAACCAAGGATTGCGCTAGTCGGAAGACTATAATCTGTTTCGGACCTCATCGACATAGTTGCAAAGACCAGATAGAAAGTTATCGGCTCTGAGCCTTGTTAGAGTGTTAGTCCATACAACTATTGACCAATCCTACATAATAAAACTCGTACAAAGATATGAAGAATTTATTTATCGGAGTTGATTTTTCGAAAGAAAAAGTTGATGTGGCTATCATTTTTGCAGACGGACTGACAGAAACGGCCCCAAGAGTGTTCAACGAGTTCAAGACAACCGTGTCTGGCTACAAGCAACTGGTCAAGTGGGTTGAGCAGAATTCCTGTGGCATCGACTCTTCCCTGTGGCTCTTCTGTGGCGAGAATACTGGCGACTACAGCAAAGGACTATGCAACTTCCTCTACGGCAAAGGCTACGACATGTGGCTTGAGAACGCAAAGAGCATAAAGGATGCGTCTGGTCTCAGGCGATTGAAGTCAGACCGTGCCGACGCCTCGATGATTGCAGAATACGCCATGAGGAATTACGATAAAGCCATTATGTACGAGCCACTTAGCGAGTCACTTGCACAACTACGCGAGTTGTTTCTGTATCGTCAAATGGTAGTACGCCACAGATGCAGTTTTCAGGTGCGTAGAGGCGAGAAGAGACTCACCATGGAGAAATCGCCTATCAAGACGATGATCTCGCAGAGCGGAAGGCATATCGTGTCAGAACTCAACAAGGAAGTTGAGAAGATAGACAAGCGCATTGCCGAACTCATCAAGTCGGACGAGGAACTCACCGAGGTGTTCACCATCGTGACTTCGGTGCCTGGTATAGGAACGCAGAACGCTGTCTGCCTGATGGTATACACCGACAACTTCCGTCGTTTCAACTACGACTCAAGGAAGATTTCCTGCTACTATGGTATAGCTCCATTCGGCAAAGATTCGGGTACCAGTGTGCATTCCGATCCGCATGTACACTACATGGCGAACCGCCAGATTAAGGCCATGCTGACGCAGGCTGCACTGGCTGCTGTCAACTTCAATCCCGTTATGGCAAGGTACTATATGCGACTCGTGGAACGCGGAAAGAAGAAGCAGGTTGCACTGAACAATGTCAAGAACAAACTTGTGCATTTGGTCACTGCAATGGTTAGAAATCGCCAAACATTCACCCCTGAATATAAAATCTCAGCTTAAAATGAAAATAATGGTCAAAACATTTGGATATTAACATAGAAAGCAGATCTGCACAGATGTGAGGGTGCGCAGAATTTAACCACGGATTAAATCGATTAAACGGATGAGCCTTCCAGGGGGTGCACTTGTCTCAAGTGCACCAACCGAGCAATAGGCACCAACCGAGCAATAGGCACCAACCGAGCAATAGGCACCAACCGAGCAATAGG
>ERZ1026886.789-NODE-789-length-15482-cov-27.993129_pt1 | contig 15482 bp, 17 predicted proteins | sample MGYA00380173_ERZ1026886 | MGnify/ENA primary metagenome ERZ1026886 (study PRJEB33269, sample SAMEA4719809) | human gut metagenome | biome: human-associated habitat; feature: organic feature; material: feces | place: Cameroon | collected 2013-10 ... | reverse complement strand
CTTCACAGGCTACCGCTCCAAATCTTCAATAGGTATTAGTCTTCTTAAGGTAAAAAGATTGTTTTCAGGATAACTGCTGCAAAGATAAGGCTTATTTTCCATATCGCCAAATATTTAGCCATGTTTTTTTGCTCTATATCAAGTGTGTGGGAGCACAAATGCGATATTTAACTATCGTTTACATAAAAAGATGAAAGAATGGCTACAGATACAAGAGAAAGACTACAGAAACATGAGAAAGACTACAGAAACATGAAAAAGGCTACAGAAACAAAAAAGGCAGGAATTTTCACAAACTCCTGCCTCAATAAACTAAAAATCATTGATATGAGGTTATTACTAACCTTTTGCTATAATACCAAATGTTATTTCTGATTCTTGATCTTCTCTACGTAAGCATCGATTACGGCCACGGCTGTGATGTTTACGATATCCTGTACACTGCTCTCTGAGTCAGTGAAGTGGATAGGCTTGTTCAATCCCATCTGGATAGGACCAATGATTTCTGCCTCTGGGTTCAAGCCCTGGAGAAGCTTGTATGCACCATTTGCACTGCTCAGGTTAGGGAATACCAATGTATTCACATCCTTGCCCTTGAGACGTGAGAATGGATACTTCTCATCGCGAAGATCCTTGTTGAGTGCATAGTTCACCTGCATCTCACCATCGATGGCGAGCTCTGGGAATTCCTTCTGCATCTCTGCCACAGCCTTCTTCACCTTTACAGGAGAACCGATGGCATCGGTACCGAAGTTAGAGTAGCTCAACATGGCCATTACCGGTTCCTCGTTGAAGAACTTCACGGTGCCAGCAGACAACTTGGCGATATCGGTAAGGATATCCTCGTCTGGGTGACGGTTGATCAATGTGTCTGCAATATAATATACGCCCTTCTGGGTGTTAAGGATGTGCATGGTTCCGAAGGTCTTGTAGCCCTCGCGGATGCCGATTACGTCCTTGGCCACCTTGATGGTGTTGCTATACTTGGTGTAGAGACCAGTGATGAACGCATCAGCATCACCCTGCTCAACCATAGACATACCGAAGTAGTTGCGCTCGTACATCTTATCATAAGCCTCCTCGAAGCTGTATCCCTCGCGGGCACGCTTCTCTGCCAGGTGCTTGGCAAACTTGGCACGGCGACCCTGCTCGTTGTCGGCACGCATATCCACAATCTCGATGTTAGAGAGGTCGAGCTTCAAGCGGCTAGCCACACGGTTCAAACGGTCTGGATTACCCAGCAGGATAGGCTCGCAGATGCCTTCGTTCTTAGCCTGTACGGCAGCCTTCAGCATGGTTGGGTTACCACCCTCGGCGAATACCACGCGCTGTGGGTGGAGACGGGCTGTATCGTGGAGCTTGCGGGTGAGCTTGGTCTCCTGACCGAGCAACTGGCGCAATCCCTGCTTGTACTTCTCCCAGTCGGTGATAGGAGTGCGGGCCACGCCGCTATCCATGGCAGCCTTGGCTACGGCAGCAGAAACCTCGGTAATCAAACGTGGGTCTACTGGCTTTGGAATGAAGTACTTAGGACCGAATGTAAGGTCGTTTACGTGGTAAACGTCGTTAACTACATCTGGCACAGGCTGCTTAGCCAAATCGGCGATGGCATGAACGGCAGCCATCTTCATCTCTTCGTTGATGGCACGGGCATGAACATCGAGTGCACCACGGAAGATGTATGGGAAACCGATTACGTTGTTAATCTGGTTTGGATAGTCTGAACGGCCTGTTGACATCAATACGTCAGGACGGCTGTCCATAGCGTCCTCGTAACTGATTTCCGGCACAGGGTTGGCAAGTGCGAATACGATAGGGCTGTCAGCCATCGAGCGGATCATGTCCTTGGAAAGCACGTTGCCCTTGCTGAGTCCTACGAATACGTCGGCACCCTTTACAGCCTCTTCGAGTGTGTGAACGTCACGACGGTCGGTAGCGAACAGTTTCTTCTGCTCTGTCAGGTTCTCGCGGTCGCTGGTGATAACGCCCTTAGAGTCGAGCATCACGATATTCTTCACCTGTGCGCCGAGAGCTACGTAGAGCTTGGTACAGCTGATGGCAGCAGCACCGGCACCATTCACCACGATCTTCACGTCGGCAATGTTCTTGCCGGCTACTTCGAGGGCGTTCTTCAAACCTGCTGCCGAGATGATGGCAGTTCCGTGCTGGTCATCGTGCATCACTGGGATGTCGAGGGTCTTCTTCAGGCGCTCCTCGATGTAGAAGCACTGAGGAGCCTTGATATCCTCCAGGTTGATACCGCCGAATGAAGGAGCGATTCTCTCCACTGTCTCGCAGAACTTCTCTGGGTCCTTCTCGTCGATCTCGATGTCGAATACATCCACGCCACCGTAAATCTTAAACAGCAGTCCTTTTCCTTCCATCACTGGCTTGCCGCTCATGGCACCGATATCGCCGAGTCCGAGCACGGCAGTACCATTACTGATCACTGCAACCAGGTTACCCTTGTCTGTGTACTTGTAAACGTCGTCTGGGTTTTGCTGAATCTCCAGGCATGGATATGCCACGCCAGGTGAGTAAGCAAGGCTCAGGTCTGTTTGTGTGTGATAAGGTTTTGTTGGTTTAACCTCAATCTTACCAGGACGGCCTGCCTCGTGATATTCAAGAGCCGCCTCTTTCGTGATTTTTACCATAACAATATATTGGTTTAAAGATTTTGTTTCTTACAAATTGGCGCAAATAATGCGCGTTTTCTAAAAGTTTGTGCAAAGGTAATAAAAAACTTATGAAAATAAGATGGTTTTTTGTTTTTTTTTGTATCTTTGCACAAAAAAATCCTGTTTAGGTGTGAAAATGTCATATAGATATTGCAATTAACAAGTTAAAGAAATGGTAGAAAATAAGCAAAATAAACTGGAATTGCGTGATAAAATCATTGCGTTTGCCATGCCCGAATTTTATAAGCGTGGGGTGAAGGCAGTGAAGATGGACGAGATTTCCGTGGAACTCCATGTGTCTAAGCGTACGGTTTATGAAATCTTCGGCGATAAGGAGGAGATGCTGATTGCGGGCATCAAGGCAAAGCATGAGGAGATGAAGCGGAATGTGGAGGCTTATGCCTCGGCGAAGGCGAAGAATGTGATTGATGTCATCAGTTATGTTTATCGCCAGCAGATGAAGGTGAACAAGATGGTGGGTGTGGTTTTCTATGAGGAAATCCACAGGATGCCGCGTGTGGTAAAGTTTTTGCAGGAGTTGCATGCCCAGGAACGTGATGACAGCCTTCGCTTCTTCGAGGCGGGAGTGAGGGAAGGGTTCTTCCGTGCCGACGTGAATTATGAAATTCTGATAGATACGGCCAATGTGAGCATGGAGGAAATCATGCATAGGCAGCTTTATCGCAAGTATTCGATGAAGGATTTGTTTGCTCATCATTTCCTCATCGTGATTCGGGGGCTCTGCACGGAAAAAGGTGTAAGATTGCTCGAAAAGGCAATGGAAAGCTCCGAGCATGCTCAGAGCTTATAAATCCATTTCAGCAGTCGGTTGATGATGCCGATATTGCATCTGAACCAGCGGTATTTTGCTATGGGCTTGCCGCCGAAACTGCGGATGAATTCGCGATAGGGATTCTGCTTCCAGGGCAAGCCTACGTCCATGAAGTGGATGTGCCTGTAGCCATGCTGGTGGGCGTAGTTGATGGCGTGCCATACTGTCATCGTGTCGGGATGCAGATAGATGTAGCGCTTTCGGCGTGAGGCGAGATGCCAGAGATAGGCATCGTCTTTACTGAAGGCAAGGGTGCATCCTCCCACGATTTTCCGGCTGCCTGCTGCATGGAAATCTTCTCCGTCTATCGTCCCCGTTTCTTTGCCTCCTCTTCCGAATCTTCTTCCTTCGTAAGTGGTGACAAAGACTTTTGCCTCGTTGCTCTGGCTGAGAGATTCGAAGTATTCCATAGGGGGCACGTAGCGGCGTGGCTTGAAGCGATAGAAATTCCGGTAGAGTTGATAGAATTTCCTGATTTCTTCCTGGTTGTGGGTCTCGTGGCACTCTAATCCCTTGTTTTTTCCGTTTTCAATTTGCCGTCTGGCTCTGTCGGTGAGTCTTTCTTCGGGATTCATGCTGTGAAGGGAGTTGTATATCTCCTGCCATGCCACAGGGAAATAGCCCAAGCGCCGGAAATGGCGGTAGCCGAACATTTTCTTCTGCAATTCCGAGAATTCGATGTAGAGGCAGTGGTGACTGCAAAGTTTGCGGGTAAGGGCGTGGAGAAGGAGCGGGAAGAGTTCTTCTTCTGTTTCTGCAGAAAGATAGATGCCTTCTCCATGTGCGTGCGCATGCGTATATATAAAAGGTGGAAACCAGGTGCGGTGGGTGTGAAGCACGGCAAGCATCTGAGCTATCGTTCTCCCGTCTTCGGTTGCTACAGCCATGAAGGGGGTATCTCCTGATACTCCTTCGCTAATTTCGAAGAGCTCCAGGCTATGAAAGAAATTGCCCGCCAGAAGTTGGGGCAGTTCCTCGCTTTTCGTATATACCTTTATTTCATAATTCTTCTTCATATTTACATGACCACTTATATATTCGCTCTGCAAAAATAATAAATTAATTATAAAAAAACAACTTTTCTGCCCCAGTATCGTTGTTTTTTAGTATTTTTGCACATAAAATGATAGAAGTTTAATTTATTTCAAAGAAAAGGAATAGATTTATGAAGATAGTTTTGATAGGAGCTGGTAATCTTGCTACCCATCTTGGCAAGGCCTTGCATGCTGCCGGACACGATATGGTTCAGGTGTTCAGCCGCACCATGCAGTCGGCAGAAACCCTGGCTTCGCTTTTGGATGCGGAGCCGCTCACGGACATGGCGCAGGTGCGTGATGATGCCGATGTGTATATCTTCTCGGTGAAGGATAGTGCACTGGAGCAGCTTGTCTCGCAGCTCTGTGGGGGCGAAAAGAAGGTGCTCCTGCATACGGCTGGTTCCATGCCGATGTCGGTTTTCCGGGGAAAGGCGCTGCATTATGGCGTGCTTTATCCGATGCAGACATTCTCGAAGCAGCGCGAGGTGGATTTCAGCATCATTCCTTGTTTTGTAGAGGCTAATGATGAGTTTGCGCTGAAGCAGATAGAGGGCTTGGCTGGCCAGATAAGCCATCGGGTGTTTCAGCTTTCCAGCGAAGATAGGAAATATCTGCATCTCTCTGCAGTTTTCGCCTGCAATTTCGCCAACCATTGCTACGCCGCAAGCCAGGAACTTCTGCAGCAGCATGGCATTCCGTTCGACGTGATGCTTCCGCTCATCGACGAAACTGCCGCCAAGGTTCACGGGATGAATCCGAAGGATGCCCAGACCGGACCAGCCGTGAGATATGATGAGAATGTGATTGGCAAGCAGATACAGCTTCTGGAGAATCAGCCTTATTTCCAGAAGATTTACGACTGCATGAGCAAGAGTATTCACGAGTTGGAATCGGAAAACTAGAATTTGAGTCATAGAAGCTAATCATAAAGTTCAAAGTTCCAAGCTCAAAGTTAAAAGTATGATAAATTACGATTTAAAAAAGATAAAGGCGATTATATTTGATGTGGATGGCGTGCTTTCTCGCCAGACCATCACGCTCGCCAGCACCGGCGAACCTCTTCGCACGGTGAACATTAAGGATGGTTATGCCATCCAGTTGGCCCAAAAGGTGGGCTTGCGCATCGTCATTTTGACGGGTGGAACCACCGAGGCTATTCGCAAGCGTTATGAAGGTTTAGGTGTAGAGGACATCTTTATGGGATGTGCCGTGAAAATCAATACCTATGATGCCTTCCTGAAGAAGTATCAGCTTTCTGATGAGGAAATCATCTATGTAGGCGATGATATTCCTGATTATGAAGTGATGCGTCGCTGCGGCTGTCCATGTTGTCCTTCTGATGCCTGTTCAGACATCAAGGAGATTTCCCGTTATATCTCTTCTCGCGAGGGAGGAGATGGTGTAGGTAGAGACATCGTGGAGCAGGTGTTGCGTGCCCAGGGTCACTGGCTCTCCAGCGCCAAGGCTTTCGGATGGTAGAAGTTAGTTAATAGTTTATAGTTGAAAGTTAATAGTTGATAGTTGAACGTTTGTAACTGAATTCTAGTCATAAAGTTTAAAGTTCCAAGTTCAAAGTTCAAAGTAAAAAACAGATGAAGTACAAGATAATTTTGGCGAGCAATTCGCCACGCCGCAGAGAACTGCTGGCAGGACTGGATGTAAATTTCGAAGTAAAGGTATTGAATGGCATTGATGAAAGTTATCCGGATGATCTGGATGCCTATCAGGTGGCAGAGTTCATCGCCCAGAAAAAGGCGGAGGCTTATCGTTCTCTTCTAAATGAAGAAGAGTCTTCTGCAGAGGAAAGCCTGATCCTTACGGCTGATACCGTAGTCATCGCACCAGCCGCTGATGAGCAGAACGACCAGGAAGGAAAGGGTATCATTCTGGGTAAACCGAAAACTGCCGATGATGCCGTCCGTATGCTCAAGATGTTGAGCGGGAAAACTCATCATGTAGTAACGGGTGTATGTCTCACTACCAAAGACGGGCAGCGCCATTTCTCGGTTACAACTGAGGTATCTTTCAAGGAGCTCACAGACTGGGAAATCAATTATTACATCTCTCATTATAGACCTTTCGATAAGGCGGGAGCCTACGGCATTCAGGAATGGATTGGCTATATCGGATGCACGGGCCTCAACGGAAGTTACTTCAACGTGATGGGCTTGCCGGTGCAGCGCATCTACGAGGAAATGCTCAAGATGCAGGAGGAATCATAATGCTTGAGGAATCCTGCAGCTTGCGGAATCAGGAAACTGGAGTGTAGCTTTTATAAGAAACCTCTTGTGAAAATATAAGAAACCTCTTCTTAAAATGTAGGATAAGTAAGCAAAATGGGGCTGTAACTCTCAAAAAGTAATGTAATTTAGATTTTTTAATTCTAAATCTTTCCTCATGTCATGGATAATGAGTATCTTTGTGCGTTTTATGTAACTAACAAGGATTATGACAGAGAAAATTGATGCCAAAGTCAGAACGATTTTGGACAACTATCTGGAGAGCAATAAGCATCGAAAAACTCCAGAGAGATATGCTATTCTTGATGCGGTGTATAGCATCGGCGGGCATTTCTCACTAGAAGAATTGAATGAAGAGTTGGAAAAGAGAAACTTCAGAGTGAGCAGAGCTACCCTCTACAACACGATGCATCTCTTTATAGAACTCAGACTCGTGATGAGGCACAGCCTGGTGAGCGGAGTGAAATACGAAGCTTGCTATTCTTCGAAAGACAACCACATCCACCAGGTGTGTACGGTGTGTGGTATGGTGACGGAAATTTATGCCCCCGCAGTGGCTGAAGCGGTGAACGATACCAAGTTGACGAGATTCCGCAAAGACACCTATGCGCTCTATATCTATGGCGTGTGTAGTTCATGCCAGGCCAAGATAACGCGAAAGCGTAACGAAAAGTAATAAAATAATTTATACTATTATATAAAAATGAACACAGGTAAAGTAGATGTCCTGCTCGGTTTGCAGTGGGGCGATGAAGGTAAAGGTAAGGTGGTTGATGTATTGACCCCTAAGTATGATGTCATTGCTCGTTTTCAGGGTGGTCCTAATGCTGGTCATACTCTTGAGTTCGAGGGCGAAAAATACGTGCTTCGCTCTATCCCTTCTGGTATCTTCCAGGGTGGTAAGGTGAATATCATCGGTAATGGCGTAGTCTTGGCTCCAGACCTCTTCATGGGTGAGGCTAAGGACTTGGAGAAGAGCGGACACGACTTGAAGAGCCGTCTCCTCATCTCTAAGAAGGCGCATCTCATTATGCCTACTCACCGCGTGCTCGATGCTGCCATCGAGGCTTCTAAGGGCAAGAATAAGGTAGGTACCACAGGTAAGGGCATCGGTCCTACTTATACCGACAAGGTAAGCCGTACGGGCCTTCGCGTAGGTGATATCCTCGAAAACTTCGAGGAGAAGTATGCTGCTCACAAGGCTGCTCATCTCAAGACTATCGCTAGCCTCGGATACACTGATTTCGATATCACTGAGGTAGAGAAGACTTGGATGGAGGGCATCGAATACTTGAAGCAGTTCAAGCTCATCGACAGCGAGGTGGAAATCAACAAGGTGCTCCGCTCTGGCAAGGATATCCTCTGCGAGGGTGCTCAGGGTACTATGCTCGATGTTGACTTCGGTTCTTATCCTTTCGTAACATCTTCTAACACCATCTGTGCAGGTGCATGCATCGGTTTGGGTATCGGTCCTAACCGCATCGGTAATGTGTATGGTATCATGAAGGCTTACTGTACTCGCGTAGGTGCAGGTCCATTCCCAACAGAGCTCTTCGATGCTACTGGCGACAAAATTCGTGCCCTCGGTCATGAGTATGGTGCCGTTACGGGTCGTGAGCGTCGTTGCGGCTGGTGCGACTTGGTTCAGCTTAAGTATTCTGTGATGGTGAACGGTGTAACCGAGCTTATCATGATGAAGAGCGACGTGCTCGATGGCTTCGATACCATCAAGGCTTGTGTGGCTTATAAGCTGAAGGATGGCACTGTTACCACAGACTTCCCTTACGAGATTACAGACGTTGAGCCTGTTTACAAGGAGTTCAAGGGTTGGAAGACAGATATGACCAAGTTCACTTCTGAGGATCAGTTCCCACAGGAGTTCAAGGATTACATCGCATTCATCGAGGAGTTCCTCGAGACCAAGATTGGTGTTATCTCTATCGGTCCAGACCGTGCTCAGACTATCGTACGTAAATAATTTTATAGTGATTAATGTTTAGTGATTAATGTTTACTTTGAGGGGTTAACATTGCGCTGAACATTAATCACTAATCATTAAACAATAAACATTAATAAATGGCTCAGAAACCAAGTATTCCAAAGGGTACCAGAGACTTCGGTCCTGTTGAGATGGCAAAGCGCAACTACATCTTCAACACCATCAAGGAAGTGTATGCCCTTTATGGATTCCAGCAGATTGAGACTCCTGCCATGGAAACCCTTCAGACTTTGATGGGCAAGTATGGCGAGGAGGGCGACAAGCTGCTCTTTAAGATTTTGAATTCAGGTGACTATATGAATAAGGTGAGCGATGAGGATATTCATTCGCTCGGTTCATTGAAGTTGGCGGCTAAACTTTGTGAGAAGGGTCTCCGCTACGACCTTACCGTGCCTTTCGCCCGTTACGTGGTGCAGCATCGTGAGGAGTTGCAGCTGCCTTTCAAGCGTTATCAGATTCAGCCGGTTTGGCGTGCCGACCGCCCACAGAAGGGTCGCTATCGTGAGTTCTATCAGTGTGATGCCGACGTGGTAGGTTCTGATTCTCTCCTCAATGAGGTGGAGCTGATGCAGATTGTAGATACCGTCTTCACCAAGTTTGGCGTGCGTGTCTGCATCAAGATCAACAACCGCAAGATTCTTACTGGTATTGCCGAGGTTATCGGCGAGGCTGAGAAGATTGTGGATATCACCGTGGCTATCGATAAGCTCGACAAGATTGGTCTCGACAATGTAAACGAGGAACTTCGCAATGATGGCATTTCTGAAGAGGCTATCGAGAAGTTGCAGCCAATCATCTCATTGTCAGGTTCTAACGATGAGAAACTTGAAGTGATTTCCAAGGTTCTCGAAGGTTCTGAGATAGGTTTGAAGGGTGTAGAGGAAACCAAGTTCATCCTCGATACCTTGAAGACTGTAGGCTTGAACAACGAGATTGAGCTCGACCTTACCTTGGCTCGTGGCTTGAATTACTATACTGGTGCCATCTTCGAGGTGAAGGCGCTCGATACACCGATGGGTAGTATCACCGGTGGCGGTCGCTACGATAACCTCACAGGCATCTTCGGCCTTCCTGGCTTGAGTGGTGTAGGTATCAGTTTCGGTGCCGATCGCATCTATGATGTGCTCAATGCCTTGGATCTCTATCCAAAGGAGGCAGTGAACTCTACTCAGGTGCTCTTCATCAACTTTGGCGAGAAGGAGACAGCCTACTGTCTGCCTATCGTGAGTGCCGCTCGTGCAGCAGGCATCCGTACCGAGATTTTCCCTGACAAGGCGAAGATGAAGAAGCAGATGAGCTATGCCAATGCCAAGCAGATTCCATTCGTGGTACTTGCGGGTGAGAATGAGATGGCAGCAGGCAAGGTTACTTTAAAGAATATGGAAAGCGGTGAGCAGACCCTGGTTACTGTCGAGGAGCTGGTTGCTACTTTTAAGAAATAACCTTTATAACACGCTGGGGGAATGAGGGTAATTGAAAAAGTTTTCCCCCAGCTTATCCGTTTTCTTCATGCTTGAATTTGTGAAAACTCAGTATGGAGGGGCGGATATCTTTTATTTTCGATTTATTTCGAAGTTATAATTTTGTATTTTCATTATACATTTTGAAGCTATAAACTACAAATCAAATCAATGGCAATGAATAAAAATATTTCTTTGGGAAAGATATTTCCTCCTACCTTTCGCCTGATGGCGATGCCGCTGGTAGCCGTGCTCTTGATATCTTTGCTGATGTCATCAAGCAATCATAAAACTACGATTTTCATCATAGGTGACTCTACTGCTGCCGAGAAGGGAAATTACAGAAACTATCCTGAGCGTGGCTGGGGTATGGTATTCCAAGGTTGCTTCGACGATCAGATTATCGTTGATAATCATGCCGTAAACGGAAGAAGTTCGAAGAGCTTCCTGGATGAAGGCAGATGGCAGAAAATTCTGGATAAGATGCAGCCAGGCGATTATGTCATCATCCAGTTTGGTCATAACGATGAGAAGAAGTTCCCTGACCGTTACACCATTCCTGGTGGCACTTTCGATGCTCATCTTGCTAAGTATGTGAATGAAACCCGACAGAAGGGTGGCATTCCTGTACTGATGAACAGTGTGGTGCGCCGCTGCTACTATTCTGCTGATTTGGAGAATGATGACGATGAGAAATTGCGTGGTAAGGCTTACGCCGGCGAAGAGAAAATCAACAGCGATACCTTGATAGATACCCACGGAGCCTACGTGGTGGCTCCCCGGCATGTGGCTAAGGCATTGAATGTGCCGTTTGTGGATGCTACCAGGATAACTCATGATATTGAAACTAGCCTTGGCATCAAGGGCAGCAGAAAGTTGCACATGTGGTTCCTGCCGGGTGAGCATCCTCAGGTATCCAAGGGTAAGCAGGACAATACTCATTATAATGTTTATGGCGCTCATGTGGTAGCTAATGCCTTGGCTGATGCCCTGGCAGAGCAGGTTCCTGCGCTGAAGAAGCACGTTCGTCATTACGACTACGTGGTGAGTGCAGAGGGTAGAGGAAACTATATGAAGCTTCAGGAAGCAGTGGATGCGGTTCCTGCCAACTCTTCTGCCACCATCCTTGTTTTGGGTGGTAAATGGAAGAAACCTGCCAATATGGAGGGTAAGTCTATCAGATTCGTCAAGCAGTTTGGTGCTGCCATCGAATAGATTTTTCTGATATCAGATAAAAAAGAAGGTGTATCATAAGTTTTTCAACTCCATTATCCTTTATAGGAATAGGAGAATACTTATGACACACCTTCTTTTTTTTCTATAATCAATCTTTTCTATCGCTTCAAGGCGATATTGTAATTATAGTATTTTGTATTGCCAGTGATATCTTCTAAAACCTGGATGAAAGGCGGGAACTTTACGCTCTCATGTTTGGCAATGCCCTTGGTTTCCAGAATCATCAGATCCTTGATAGGCTCCATGAATTCATCCAACTCAAAATATTGTCCCTTCCAGATGAAACTCTTGCGATGCTTTCTGATGGTAGAACGGTATGGGTCTGCCTGCTGGAGCATGGTCTCATAGAGGTTTGCGTTAATTTGGCGCTCTGTTTCTACCTGCTCATTGTCGGAAACACGCTTCTTGGAAGTATGAACATATACAAACTTGCCTCCCTCGAAACCTCTTCTGCGAAGACGGATCTCGCTACCTGGTTCTCCCGAAAGATAGGTCTGAACGATGTCGCTATCGATGGCATTAGGCACATCGCCAGTCAGTTTCACGATATACTTTCGCTCTTCCTCAATAGGCTGAGGAATGCCCAGCACATTACTTATCTCCTTGAGCACACGGTTCAACTTGTTGTTGAAATCCTCATGGTTGTTGATGACGCGCAAGTGAGGATGTCCCTTCCAGGCAGAAACAATCTTCTTATCCAGCTCGCGGGCAATCTGCAGACCTTCTTCGTCTGCCTTCTCCAGGCGCTGCGCATTGTTGGCTGTGGTATAAAACTGCTCTGCACCATCGGCAGCACTCACCAGGTGGAGCACGGCATCATAGCGGGCTCTGAGCTGGGTATTGGTATACCCCTGTTCAGAGATGATGCGATTCCAGAACTCAGGTGAAAGATAAGTAGAGATATCCATCGTGCCGCGGTCGCATACGATGATAACCGGCTGGTTCAGCGTCTCCGCCATGCGGGTAAAGCTGTCTTCCAATCCTATCTGGGTGAGGAAGGTAGCCTTCTCTCCCTCGAAGAAAAACTTCTCGTTCTTGGTGAGATAGTTCATGCCCGACTGGGTGAACAGGGTAGGAACCTCAGGAATGGTAAAGACCTTGTAGCCCAAACTCGAAAAATGTTCAATCACCTTGACTAAGGCAGTGGTCTTGCCGGCGCAAGGACCACCCGTAAGTACAATCTTCTTAATTGTATTCATATATCTTTTTTATCGTTTATATCATTTTTATATCATTTTACAGTCCCATGAAGGCATGCATCTGTTAATTTGAGTGCAAAGATAGCAATAATTTCTCTAAGAAAGAAAAAAACAGGCACATTTACGGCTTTTTTTTCAAAAAACATGCGGTTTTATTTTGTATTGTAAATGTTTTAATGTATCTTTGCATGAAGAATATAATAATAAAATAGAACAAATGATTTACTTCATTTCAAAGAAACTGGAAATATCTGCTGCGCATTCGCTTACTCTCAGCTACGAGAGTAAGTGCAGCAGCCTGCATGGACATAACTGGGAGATTGAACTCTTCTTTGTAGGCAAGGAATTGAACCAGGATGGCATGGTTATCGACTTTACGCACGTGAAGAAAGCCGTGCATAGCAAACTGGACCATGCCAACCTGAACGAGGTATTCGACTTTAACCCAACTGCCGAAAACATCGGAAGATGGCTGGTGAATCTCTTTCCTGAGTGCTATAAGGCAAGCGTGCAGGAGAGTTTCGGGAACACGGCAGTGGTTATCGACGAAGAAAAGATAAAAGGCATAGAGAACTTGATTCCATAAAGATTCTGAAAATGTATAAAGTTAACGAAATATTCTATTCGCTGCAGGGTGAAGGCAGATGGATGGGCAGACCTGCAGTGTTCGTCCGGTTGAGTGGATGCAACCTGAAATGCCCCTTCTGTGATACCGATTTCCGTGGCTATAAGGAGATGAGTGCAGACGACATCCTGGCTAAATGCTTGGAGCTAGGTGGCGAATGCCGTTTCATCGTTCTTACCGGAGGTGAGCCGTCTCTGCAAGTTGATGAGCAGCTTATATCAACACTTCATCAGGCTGGTTATTATCTTTCGATGGAAACCAACGGAACCCATGCCGTTCCTGAAGGTATCGACTGGGTTACCTGTTCGCCAAAGGTAGATTTCACCGAGGGTGGGGAACCTGTAGTGAAGCAGGTAGATGAACTGAAGCTGATATTCGATGGCGAACATCAGATCAGCGACCATGGCATTGCCTGTACTTTCCGCTATTTGCAGCCATGCGATGTGGGGAACGATAGCAGAAACTATCTTATCCTGAATGAGTGCATCAAGTATATCAAGGCTCACCCAGAGTGGCAGTTGTCAGTGCAGATGCACAAGATTGTGGGTATCCGATAGCATTATAGTAACAATCATCATATTTAAAATATAGACAACATCATGGAAAAAGTTAAGACTTTGATTATAGGTAGCGGTCCTGCGGGATATACCGCTGCCATCTATACAGGTAGAGCGGGACTCAACCCTGTTCTTTATTCAGGTATGCAGCCTGGCGGACAGCTTACCATCACCACAGAAGTAGAAAACTTCCCTGGCTATCCTAATGGAGTGGATGGCACCCAGATGATGATGGACATGAAGGAGCAGGCTGCTCGCTTCGGTGCTGATATACGTGACGGAAGCATCGAGAAGATTGACTTCAGTTCTCGTCCATATCATCTCACGGATGAGCGTGGCAACGAGATTGAGGCTGATACCGTTATCATTGCTACCGGTGCATCTGCCAAGTATCTCGGTCTTGCAGATGAAGAGAAGTATCGCGGACAGGGCGTATCTGCCTGTGCTACCTGCGATGGTTTCTTCTATCGCAAGCGTGTGGTTGCCGTAGTGGGCGGTGGTGATACTGCCTGCGAGGAGGCGATGTATCTTTCTGGTCTTGCCAAGAAGGTGTATATGATAGTTCGCAAGCCTTATCTCCGTGCAGCAGAAATCATGCAGCAGCGCGTAAAAAACAAGGAAAACATCGAGATTCTTTTCGAGACCAATACGCTCGGACTCTTTGGTGATGATGGTGTGCAGGGTGCTCATCTGGTTCGCCACATGGGCGAGGCTAACGAGGAGAAGTTTGATATCGCTATTGATGGTTTCTTCCTGGCCATCGGTCATAAGCCGAATACCGACCTTTTCAAGGGTGTCATCGATTTGGATGATCAGGGCTTCATCAAGGTGGTTCCTGGCACAGCCAGCACCAATCTTCCTGGCGTGTTTGCGGCAGGCGATGTAGCTGACCCTATCTATCGTCAGGGCGTTGTAGCTGCTGGTTCTGGTGCCAAGGCTGCTATCGAGGCAGACAGATATCTGCAGCAGTTGGGATAAAGCCATTTGATAAATGGAATAAAACCATTTGATAAATGGGGTAATGCTATTTAATAAATAGCTTCTAGCGTTAAGTTAGTTAAAAAATAAACCGAATATTTTGTCGGATGCAAAAAAAGTAGTACTTTTGCATCTGACAAAATAAGTCGAGGAAGATTGGCAGAGTGACCGAATGCGCTGGACTCGAAATCCGGTATACCCTCTTTCGGGTATCGGGGGTTTGAATCCCTCATCTTCCGCAAGGAAATATCATATAAAATAAAAACTCCTTTCACACTTAAGTTAGCTTGATTGATAATCAGCAGCTTGAGTATGAAAGGAGTTTTTTTTGTTTAGTACACCATGTTGGGAAGTATATACTCCGAGTCGGGGAGCATGGTTTTCCGAGTTTGAAAGCATAGCTTTCCGAGTTCAAGAGTATAGCTTCTAGAATATTGCCACTAGGCTCAACAGCTCTGCTGAGCCTAGTCAGCACGTCTGCTGACTGCAGTCAGCAGCTCTGCCGAGCCTAGTGACACCACCTTATTTCGTGCTCTTTTCAGGGCAGACGCATTAAATATTTTATTCGTTAACATCTGTGTTATATTGTTATAACTTATTGAATATTAACATTATATATTTGTATATATGAAATATTTTTT
>ERZ1026886.774-NODE-774-length-15720-cov-91.750846_pt1 | contig 15720 bp, 14 predicted proteins | sample MGYA00380173_ERZ1026886 | MGnify/ENA primary metagenome ERZ1026886 (study PRJEB33269, sample SAMEA4719809) | human gut metagenome | biome: human-associated habitat; feature: organic feature; material: feces | place: Cameroon | collected 2013-10 ... | reverse complement strand
ATATGCAAATAAATAGTTGATTATTAAGTAGTTGTAAATGTTAAAAAATCTATCAGCCACTTATGATTTCAAATCCGCCGGGACGCCTAGCGGGGTTGGGACGCCTAGCGGGTTCATCGCTTAGCTTTCGTTAGGTGTCTTGCCGAGGTATGAACTTTTGCAGGATGCCTAGCCGAGAAATGTCAACGAAGATTAAATAAGGGAAATTACTTGGTAGTTTCAAAGAAAAAGCGTAATTTTGCATATTATATAAACAATTAAAAAATAGGAGGTTATAACATGATGCTAGGAATGAATGCACCAAAGGCTGTGGCCAAAGGTGAATACGCAAAAGCCATCCGTAAAGCCGTACATGACTCAATCGAAGCTATCAAGAACGGAAAGGTTCCTGGGAAAAAAAATCAAAAGTTCAATTTTGAATGGAGGGTATAGATATGGCTTGTAAACAAAAGGTGCATTGCAAGTCTTTCGCTAGTGATATTTCTCTCCCCATACCTTTTCTTTTCCCTCTTTTTGAAAGAAAATCCCTGAATTTCTTGGCAGTTTCAATAAAAAAGTGTATCTTCGCAGCAGATTATAGAATCTAAAACAAAAAATTATGGGTAGATATATCAATCCCTTTACCGATTGGGGCTTCAAGCGTCTCTTCGGTCAAGAGTTCAGCAAAGACTTGCTGATTAATTTTTTGAACGATTTGTTTGAAGGCGAATTTCAAATCAAGGACGTAACATTCAAGGATAAGGAACTGCCTGGGGATACTGATGATCTCCGTGGCTGCATCTTTGATATCTATTGTGTTACCGACGATGACAAGCATTTCATCGTCGAGATGCAGAACAGATGGGTACCCTTCTTTGTGAATCGTTCCATCTATTATGCTAGTAAGGCTTTTGTTGCCCAGCGCAAGAAGTTTGATGAAGCAGGTGTCCGTACTGCTGTTTTATATCAGTTTGTGCCGGTTTATGTGGTTTGCATCATGAATTTTATGCCAAGGGAGCATGAGGTGACAAAGTTTAGGACAGACGTGGCTTTGAGGGAGAAGTCTAGCGACTCCGTGTTTTCTGACAAGCTTCGTTTCATCTATCTTTCTCTTCCTTTCTTTGATAAGAGTGAGGAAGAATGCGAGACTGGTTTTGAAAAATGGATTTATGTATTGAAGTATATGGAAGTATTGGAAAGATTGCCTTTTACGGCACAGAAGAAGATATTTGATCATCTTGCAAAATTGGCAGATGTTCGTTGCCTGAGTAGTGAGGAGCAGGAAAAATACGATGAAAGTATTAAGGCTGTTGACGATTACTACTCCGGTCTTTATGGCTCGTATATTGAAGGAGAGGAAAAGGGAATAGCTAAAGGAATGGTTGAAGGTATAGCTAAAGGTATAGCTAAAGGTGAACTGTCTAAAAGTTTGGCAATAGCCCGTAACCTATTAGCAATGGGGATGTCTTGGTCTCAAATCATGCAAGCAACTGGATTGACAGAAGAACAGTTGAAGCAGCTTCAGTCGTAGCTAGTTTTGCCTAATATAAAAAGAGGTGCATCGCAAGAAGTCTTTCTCTTGCAATGCACCTCAATTTTTTTACCTATAATAATACTATCTTCTACAGATGGAAATCAATTTGGCATCCCGCCGGATTTTGTCTAGTCTTCCGTTAGGCGTCCCGCCGGATTTGAAATCCGGCGTTAAAAAATGTCCTAACCTTTTTATGCTCAGCGGATTTGCAATCCGCTGCAATCAAGAATGCAATCAATAATAAAGGGGGTAGGGGGATTATAAATCCCCCGGTTTTAATAGGTCGAACCTTTTTTTACGGCGGATTTCAAATCCGCCGGGACGCCTAGCGGGGTTGGGACGCCTAGCGGAATGCAAGCAAAAAAAGGTGCATCGCAAGAAGTCTTTCTCTTGCAATGCACCTCATTTTTTACCTTGAATTATGCTATCATCAACAAATAGAAGTTAATCTACAATAGGATTTGCAATCCGCTGCAATCAAGAATGCAACTACAGCTAGAGTCTCTTCTACAGATGGAAATTAATTTCCTTGAGCCATGCCTTGGTATCAAAACTAGGACAATCTTTTTTGACACCAGGCAAATCGCGGTGGCCCAGGATGGTGGCATCCGGATAATCCTGAGCCAGAGAATACAGCAGCTCCTCCAGCGTAATCTTCTGCGCCTCGGTGCGCGTATCCGCAGGATGACCATTCTTGTCCAAACCACCCTCGTAGCAAATGCCAATGCTATGCTGGTTGTAGTGACGGGCATGAGCACCCACCTTGTCCTCATGACGGCCAGGATACAGAGTGCCGTCCTTGGTGATGTAGTAGTGGTAACCAATCTCAGAGAAGCCACGAGCCTTGTGGCACGCCTCCAGGTCCTCAATACTGAAGTTCTGGTTCACACGGGTAGCGCTGCAGTGCACTACAATCAAATTGATAGTTCTCTTACATTTCATTTTCTTCTTCTTTTTTTTAATGGTTCAACTTAGTGTTCTTATTCTCAAGCCTTTCACTCAAGGCCTTTCTCACGCCATCTCACATCCTTACATGCCCTTGCAACTCTGTACACAGAAGGCACTGATAATGGCGGTTAATACTGTGATGGTGAAATTAATCACTTTCTTGATAGTCTCTCTCTTCATTTGTTTTCGCTTTTAATCGTTAATAATCCTAATCCTAATCCTTTTCCGTGGTTACAAATTCACATGTCCGTTATCGCCGGTTGTTCCGCTGCCATCTGTTCCGCTGCCATTCGTTCCGCCGCCAGTGGTGGTTGAATCGCCCTTGTTAGAACCTCCCGATGTAGAGTCGCCCGATGAATCGCCACCCGAAGGAGTATTGCCTCCGCCGTCAGTTCCTCCGCCATCAACAATAATCACCCCCTTATCCACTCTCTTGATGGTAGCGTCGAGGTTCAAATTGGCAGAAATCAGATTACCCGTGGCGCGGGCTCTCGACTTCACGCCGGCAATGTTCTTGGCAGCCGACCAGTCGGCTATGCTCTTGGCACCCTTCTTGTTCTTGATGCCCAAACTGAAAATAGCCAAGTCGGTGATCTTCACCGCAATGCCCTGTAAATTCAACTCTCTGATGCAGTTCACGGCATCGGTAAGCATACCCTTGATAGCGCCTTTCGAGAAGGGTGTGTTGTGTGACGACATGTGCTCTGCCAACTTGTCGAGATCATAAGTCTCGTTAACCACTGGATATGCGTAGTACAAACCATACGCATTCGGCATCTTCTTGTTCTTGTTCTGTTTCAATACTACCTGAATCATACTTTTCCCTTTCGCGTTAAAATTGTTAGTTAATTTAGTTTTAGTAACTCTCCAGTTGATGCATCTCCTTCTGAATTACGATGCAAAGATACGGCTTTTTTTCGACTCACTCTGAAGATTCGCGAAGATTCGCGAAGATAAGCAAAAAAAAAATCGAAAAAAACAAAAAAAAGTTTGGGAAACCCTTACGGATCCCCCAAATATTCAAAAATAAGCTCCTTTTGCTTCGGAGTAAATCCCCAGCTTCTACTCTTGTAACCATCTGCCTGAAGCTGTTCCATGAGTCCCTTGCATTGCTTGATCCAAACCATCAAGCGCTTTTCAGCACTCTCAGGTTTGGCCTCAGGGAAGTAGAGATGAGCGATGGCTCTCTTGCTATATTGATTTGGCATACTCTCAAACTTGTTTTGGGTTCAGAAATGACTAAGATAGAAATCTCAGTGACTTAGATAGAATCCCCAGTGACTTAGATAGAATCCCCAGTGACTTAGATAAAAATCTCAGTGACTTAGATAAAAATCCCAGTGACTTAGATAGAATCACGTGTTAGGGTAGTTCGGATTATAGTTCGAATACTGCGCCACTTCCGCACCGCTCTTTTCCACCACGAGCCAAAAATTTCCCGTACGTCGGTGTTCACTCTTGAAACCAAGCCTCGCCATGATGCTGCCGATGCTCTGGTTCGACATGTTCTGGCGCAAGGCAGGGTTGGTGCAGATCTTTTCCATAATCTCTGCTGTGGTAACCGACTTGATAAACCTGGGCTCTGTAGATTCATCCGGGATACGAAAAAAACGCAATATCTGCTCCTCTGCAAAGTTGGAAACCATGAAGAGGCGATTGTGCTTACGCATTTTCTCCACATCCTCGAAAGTCTGCCAATATACCCAGCCATCCTTTCGGGTGCCCTTCGATACACTCTGACCCAAAGCCACAGCCTGAGAGTAGAGACCCTCGTAGTTGATAGGCTTCTCTCTAGGGCTCACAATCTTGGTGACAATCCATGGCGAGAAACGGCGGTTCTCCACATCGGTGATGATGTGCTGCTGATTGCTCGTACCGCAGAGCGAAGCCCGATGCTCCAGCTCTGAGCGATACTTGTCATAAGGGCGGCGGAAGGAGAACACCTCCTTGGTCATGTTGCTCTTGAAGGCACTCAGGTTTCTGCCGAATATCGCCTCAAACTCATCCAGGTTCACACTAGCCTTGGTAGCCTGAGCCTCCATGGCATCCTTGTCCAGATAGTTGCTGGTACTGTCGTTCAGATAGTAAGCCTTGAGGCATGGAGGGAGCAGGGCACCCAGAATGGTGGTCTTGTAGATGCCGCCCTTGCCCACCAGAATCAGCATCGACTGGTTCACGAAGTGAGGATTCACCCATGCCACCACCATCGACACAAACCACTTTCGGAAATATTCCACAAACTCCTCCTGGGTGTGGCAATACTCGGGGCGGTCTTCCACCGTGATTCGCATGGCAAACTCCCTGATGTAATCCGTCTGCCCATCCCACTTCGGCAGACTGCGCAGATAGTGGTCCAGCGGATTGAAAGGCTGGCTGTAGTCGCTGGTCACGATATCCCCCAGTTTCTGCACACTTGTATGGATGCCCTTCAGGTCCATCTCCATCCAGATGGAGTGCAGGATATCGTCGCTCACATCGGTATATTTCAGGTACTTGGCATCCTTCACCATGCGGCTCACCACCTGATACTTGCCGGTAACCACGTTGTGAACGAACTCGTAGTTCTGGTCGAGCCACTGCCTGATGAGCTTCAGCGTAGCCTGAACCGGATAGTCCTCGCCCTTGGCGTAGAAGTGCCATTTGCCGGCAAGTTCGCCATGGTTCTTGTACACACTTCTCACCACGCTTGCCGTCTCGGCATACTGCTGCGAGAACTCGGAGGTGGCATACTGCAGTGCCTTCTCCTCCTCGATGCCGTATTTCAGGCAGCAGTAGGCAAAGCTGGTAACATACTCGTTGTGCTGATGCTCCTCGAATCTTCTGCCCCAGCTCTCAATCATCACCTTGATGTGGGGAGCTGCCTCCTCGATGGTTGGGGTGTAGCCGCCCTTCTTCTTGCGGGTCTTGCTGCTCTTAGGTCTGCCGCCCTTGTTTTTCTTCTTCTCGTTCTTGATGCGTTCCTGGGTAACCTTCAGCTCGCTGGGGGTGAGCTTCAGGGGGATTGCCTCCCAGTTGAAGTAGGCATCAGGGTCGTGGGCAAGGCCGCAGAGTCTGCCGATGTCGGTGGCCTGCTGGTCGGCCTCCCAGCCCAGCAGGGTGTTGTAGAAGCTGATGGCCTTCTTGATCATGGCGTTGAAGAGTTCCATGATGGTGAGGTCGCAGTTCTCGGCTCTGTCGTATCCCACGATGATGCGGATACCCTGTCCGCTGATGGTGTGATAGACGGCTAGGGCATAGGCCGACTGGCATGCGGCATTGAACATGCTCTCAATCTGCTCAGCCGAGGCATCATGGATGTCGTAGTCCAGGGCAATCATTCGGGTCTCTGCCTTCACGTTCTCCAGGCTTCTGCCTCTGCCGTCATACTGCAGTGAGGCAGAGATGGCAGGGCATTGTGGCTTTAGCTCGTCGGCATAGCTCTTGCTGATGGCCATTCTCTTGCGATAGGCCATGGTCAATGAACTTACCAGGGAGTCTTTTGTGATAAGATGCTCCAAGGCTTCTCTACTGGCGAGAGGCATGCTCTCGGTGCTCTTGAGTGATGCGAATAGTGACGGCATCACGGCGTCGTTCTGCGTTTGGTTCATACGCTAGAGTTTTTAGATTGTAAATTATTTCGTAGTCGGCTGGAGAATTTTGCCTCTTCGGTCGGCCATTTTTTCTGTGAATGCAAGGCTGTGATGTGAAGGCTTGGTCTCAAAAAACTAGTTTTCCGATACTAAAAACCTATATCTAAAACCCTGATATTCATTTCATTTACCTTTATAACACGCTGTATATACAAAAGTTCTGGACCCTAGGGTTCACATCACACTCTCGAATCAGCGGTCACTCGGGCTTGATTTCGATTGCAAAAGTAGTTTTTTCCGGCGAGATTCACCATGCCTTCACCCCATTTTTTGGGTGGAAAACGTACAAGATTTAATGTATTTAAACATATATTCAGTCAAAATTTACGAAAATTCACAAATAAATTCGGGTTAAATGTCAATAATCCCGAAAAAATATATACCTTTACAAACTGAAAGATGGTGGGAGAGTATTTTATTCACATTCGCTCCCTTCGGGGAGGGCAGAATGCTTCTTGCAAAATTTCAGTTAATAATTTAATATACTATCAACAACAATGTTAATAAAAAAAAGTAATCAAAAAAATGTACTCAAGAGAATTGGTACATTTTTTCTTGGTGCGTTTAAAGACCTGTCAGAAAAAGGTACTCGCGTTACCCAGGAAAAGTTGGATAAGGTGTATGGTGTTTCCAAACATGATTTAGAGTCAATCAGAGCTGGAGATGATATGAAGTTTACCCATATGCTGAGGGTGATGCGAGCTTACCTTTTCCAGTTTAAAAGTATTGAGGATAAGGTGAATCATCTTATCGAGGTACTGGATGTTGTTAGAGATCAGGATGTTGATAACTATGGTCCAGAAGGTTCTCCTTTTGGTATGAGTATCAAGGATGCCATCCAATATATGATCTACACAAAAGCATTGGAGTTGATAAAGTTCAACACTGAGGAACAAATCAAAAAGAAGCGTCATGATTTGCTGGTTAAAAATCAACAGATAATAGATTAAGGCGAATGGTTTCTTTGTACAAAAAAATCTGCCCATCTGCTTCGCAGCAGAAGGGCAGGAAATCGCATTTACATGCATCGCTTTTTAATACATCAAGTTTACTTTTTTATGCAAACTTGATTTCGCTAATGATTAAACTTTATCTTACTTTTACTAACTAAACCCAATATCCATTTACCATCAACGGCCATTATAGATGAACACTGATGAACCTGGCAGATTCAATGTCAGAGGTGTATCAATGTCGATAGGCTTGTTGATTGGCATACCCTGCAATTCAGCCTGGCTGAAGGCATGGGTCAAAGTAATCTTTCCACGAACATAAGAAGGTATCTCCAACGCCTCTCTCAGGGTCGTGGTGAAGCTCTGTGCACTGGCAGAAGGGTTACGCAAGGTAAGCACACTCTTCTTGCCGTTCCATGCAGCCCAGCCATATACATTTGCCTTCTTGCCATCCCATGGATTGCCGCCAACCCAGTGGGCATCTGGCAATACGTCGGCCTGTTCCTGCTGCCACTTGATGCACTCTGCCAAGTCTTTCCACAACGCTCCTGCGTTGCCCTGGTTGTCCTTGATTTCGTCCATCAGCTTGTAGTCGTTATACAGCTCAACCATGCCCGAACCACAGGCAAAGGCGCAGCGCATTTCACGAACGATTCCATCATAATCCATGTTCTTGGAAACGGCTCCCCAACGGCTCAGGATGAATCCGTGAGTCATCAATGTGTTGATAGGACATACCGGTGATCTCTGAATGAAGTTCTGATAAACCAGACGGTCGCGATAGGTAATCCAGCGCTCACGGTCGGTGCCCTGGTCACCTGCCTCGCCGTAATCACCCTCCTGACGCCATACGGCATCTGTGAAGTGGAACCAGAATGGAGAAGCCCAGGTTCCTACGGTGGTGTTGAGGAAGATGTCTGGACGCTTCTGGCGTACGGCACGCTCGATGCTGATAATAGCCTCGGCATTCTCCTCGCCTCTTGTTCCTTCGTCAGGACCGATGGCTGAAGCCTGGGCACTGATACCATCAAACTTGAAGAAGCGGAAGTCGTAACGGTCGATCATGTTGGTGCAGCAACGGATGAAGAAGTTGTAGTAATCTTCATTGCTCAGCTGCATGCCACCCTTAGAACGCCAGTAAGCACGGCGATATTCGCCAGACTGACCATAGCCGCCCACAGGACCTAACCAGGCACCGATACCTGTGCCCATCTTCTTAGCCTCGTTGGCTGGTTCGTCGAATCCGTTAGGGAAGTTAGGATTGAAGGTCCAGGTTCCATACTGGTCCCAACCGTCATCCCATACAAAGGCCTTTGGAGCCATCTGATATTTATCATAGAAGTGTGTCTTCCAGTGACTTACCACGTCGGCACACTGTTCTACGGTCATATTGCCTTTATAAGAAGGAGCTTGTGCGTTGTTGCGGTCGATGTTCAACTCATACCATGAGATATAGACCGGATAAGGTCGCCAAGCCACAGCTCTTTCACGCTCGCTGTAAGCCAGGAAAGAGCGGCGCAACTGCTTAGGCGCAACCAAGCCCACTACAGAACTGATGTTCCATGTTTTGCCAGCTTTTAAAGTGGTGTTTCTTCTCCATAAGCCTTCTATGTGGGTAGCATTGCCTTCATCCTTGCTGGAATTCAGACCCATTGGAGTTTCCAGACCAGCAAAGATATGATTGCTTGCCAGGATGGCACCACGGGTATTACCCACCACTTCTGGAGCGGTATAGGCACTGTTCTTGGCTACCAGGTAATTCATTGCCACGATACCCTTCATAGGTAAGTCTTTGGCAGCCTGGATATCCATTTCTGTGCGCAGGTAGTGCGAGCCGTTTCTCAATACGGCGCGCCAAACGATAGAAAGTTCTTCGTATGTAAAACGAGCTTCCAGAGCCTTGCCTGCATAACGGAGAGATGCAGTTGCAGCAGATGGATTCTCTGCCAGGGTTGCCATCTTTACATCTTCCAGTTTCATCTCGGATGCGGTAATGGTTTTGCCGTCTCCCAAGAGAACCTTAAACAACTCTGTGCTAGGCTGCAGTCCCAGCTCAGAACAGCCGTTGAAGTAGAGTTTGCCACCTGTGTTGATGAAAGAGGCTTTCAATACCTTGTTGGCCAGCTGATAGCTGTTTGACTTCTGGGTGATTTTAGCTACACCCGGTTGCTTTTTCTGGGGAAAGATGACAGCTTGTGCCCAACTTCCCATACACAGAGTTAATGGCATTATAAGAGTAAGTGCCAGCTTTAATAAATTGTTTTTGTTCATATCAATAGTAAGTTGAAGCTCCTTTTAAAAAAGGGGAACACCATCCGCTAATGGTGTCCCCCCCTTGCGTGACTTAAATTATTTTGTTAATTTACATGTAATGGTCCATACCTTGGTCTCTCCATTGGCAGCCTTTACTGCATACTTGTGTGGAGTGGACCAGTCGGCTGGAACACCCAACTTTGGAGAACCTTCAACAGGTAATTAAACTTTATCTTACAAAACTAATCTACATAGTCAGTTTCTTACTTTTCATCCCAACCTGGGTTCTGCTTCAAGTTCTTATTCAGTGCCAACTGATCGATTGGCAATGGATACAACCAGCGGCGGTCGTTAGCAGTCCACTTGCGGCCAGCAGCATTGTCATAACTCTCAGCGTAGATGCGGAGGTATGTCTTGCCGTTATATACTCTAGTGTTGCTGCTATCGAAGGCGTAGATCTCGTTGTACTGCTGCTTCACCTTGTCGGTAACACGGATACCCAGAGTAGTAAGAGGATTCTCCAACAACTTCATTGCATTCCAGCGCTTCAAGTCGTCCATACGGAAGCCTTCGCCAACCAACTCGATACGACGCTCACGACGAATCTCGTAGAGCAGGTTAGAAAGCTCATAACCATAGTTGATAGGCTTCTGGTCGGCAACAGGGTTCACGGTGAGGTGAGCCATGCCTACACGGTCGCGAAGCTGGTTGATGGTCTTGTCAAGAACATCCTGGGTACATGTACCCAACTCGGCATTAGCCTCGGCGTTGATGAGCAATACCTCTGCATAACGGTAGATGAACCAGTCGTAAGAGGTGTTGCGAGCCTGCCACTGAGTTTCGTCAGCAGAGTGGAACTTGGTACATGGATAACCTGTTACACCACCGGAAACAGAGCAGTCTGGCATCTTATTCTGCACCTGCTTGTTGTTGCGCAGCCAGAATGGCTTGTGTTCGTTGTCGATGAGCTGATAGAGACGTGGGTCACGGTTAGCGATCTCTGTCTCCAACTCTTCATCACCCTGGTAGCCAGAGCCCTCGTTGTAGATAGGGGTTCCGTCCTTCATCAGGAATGACTCAATGAAGTCCTTGCTCAATCCCATACCATTGCCACCAGCCTGACGGCCAGTTTCATGGGTAAGTACACCTGTCTCATAGAAACGGACCATGATAGCCTCCTTGTTGTCAGAAAGGTCTTCCTGAACAAACTGGTTAGCATAGCTCAGTGGATAACCCTCGTATGACTTGGTGCCGGCACCAGCGTCAGTACCCTTTACGATGGCATACTTGCCGCTGTTGATGATTTCATCAGTCAACTGCTTAGCCTTTGTAAGCAAGCCTTCAGCTGTCAAGCCCTCAGAACCAGCCTCGTGGTGATACTTCATGTAAGTACCGTAGTAGAGGCAAACGCGAGCCAACTGGGTGCGGGCTGCATCCTTGTGCAGACGGCCCTTTTCAGCCATAGTCTTCTCTGGGAGCCACTGGATAGCGAACTCCAAGTCCTCAATCACCTTCTTCAAAACGAAGTTGCGAGGATCACGACCCTTGAAGAGCTCTTCCTGATCACCTGTCTGGAGGTCAGACTCATACCAAGGCACATCACCGAAATTACGGATCTTGCTATAGTAATCCTGTGCTCTGAAGAAACGGATTTCAGCTACATACTTGTTGATGTCAGCCTCAGAACCATTAGCTGTCTGATAACGCTTCAGGAAGTAGTTGCAGCTACGCACGTTGCCCCAGCCCCAGCCACCGCCTGATGTTGGAACGGTGTAGTTGTTGAACAGATAACCACTTGGGCTATTGGTTACAAAGTTATCACTCTCGCCATCAAGAGTAGAAGAAGGACCTGCCAGCATGTTGCTGTAGATACCATTGGCGTACATCTTGAGGTCGTTGGCACTCTTCCAGTATGATTTATCTGTAAATGAGTCCTGTGGGCTCAAGTCGGTATAGTCGCAAGATGCGAGTGTCATACCAGCCATCATACTCAAAATGAATATATTTTTAATTTTCATTGTCAGTCTATTTAAGTATTAATAATACACACTTTCCTTACTCTCGAACATTATAATGTTAAGTTCATACCAACAGAGATCTTCTTGTTGATAGGGTAAGTCATGTTACCAAGTGTTTCAGGATCAGCAAACTTCACCTTCATAGGAGTCAATGTCAGGAGGTTTTCACCCTGTACAAACACTCTCAGGCGAGCAATACCTACCTTCTTCAACAAGCTGGATGGAACAGTATAACCCAATGTAACGTTCTTCAAACGCAAGTATGCTGCGTTCAGCATATAGCGTGAAGAGGTGTTGTGGTTAGCACCATTTACACTGTAGTGATGGAGTTTTGGGAAATAAGCATCACGGTTGTCCTCTGTCCAGTAGTCGAGAGCTGTGGTCTGTGGAGTACACCACTCATTAGTGAAGCCCCAGAATGCTGGACCACCCCAACCACCGAAGTAGTCGCGCTTGCCGATACCCTGCCAGAACATCTCGAAGTCGAAGCCCTTGTAGTCTGCGCCTGCTGTGATACCGTATGCATAGCGAGGAGTTGAGTTACCGAGAATCTTGCGGTCGCCTGGCTTATCTACTGTACCTTCACCCCAGGTTACCTTCTTGTCACCATCGAGATCTTCAAACTTCACGTCACCTGCACTCCAGTGGCCGCCGTTGATAGCCTTCTGATCCCACTTGGCTGCTTCCTCGTCGCTCTGGAAGAGTCCGTTAGATACCAAACCCCAGATTTCGCCAATCTTCTCACCTACGTAGTGGTCGCCGAGGAGTTTTGCATCATTAGAGTACTTGGTGATTTCAGACTGATAGTCAGACAATACACCCTTGATGTGATAGCCCAAACCGCAGCTCAAGCGATCGCTCCACTCTACAGAAACTTCCCAACCAGTAGTCTTCATGTTGGCAGCGTTGCTTCTTGGCACGCTAGTACCGAGTACTGAAGGAAGAGTTGCACCCTTGGTCAACATATCCTTGGTGTCACGGCGATACCAGTCGAAAGATGCACTCAGTCGGTTGTTGAGCCATGTACCATCGATACCGAGGTCGAGCTGGTTCACGGTCTCCCATGTAAATGAGCTACTAACCAGGCCAGGAGCGTAAACAGCTACAGGGCGTGTGCCGCCGAGCAATACGCCAGCCTTGGTGCTTACACCATAGGTAGCCAGGTAAGGGAAGTTACCAGATACGTTCTGGTTACCCAGAGAACCGTAAGATGCACGGATCTTCAGGTTGTCCCACCAGCTGCGCAATGGCTCGAAGAACTTCTCCTCTGATACACGCCAAGCTACTGAGCCTGAAGGGAAGAACGCATAGCGGTTACCCTTAGCGAACTTAGAAGAACCATCCTCACGGCCGTTGAACTCGAAGAGGTATTTGCCCATGAAGTCGTAGTTGAAACGGAAGAAGAGACCGTTGGTAGCCCACATGCTCTCGCTACCGCTGGTAGAAGTATCACCGTATGCGAGGTTGATCTGTGGAGTATCGTTGTCGATGAGGTTCTTGCGACCTACCCAGTGATACTTGTTGTGCTTCTTCTCCTGGTTGTAACCTACAAGCACCTTGAAGTTATGCTTCTCTGCCAAAGACAGTGAGTACTCAGCAAATACGTTGAATGCCTGATAGTAGTCATCGTAGTTAGATACGGTGATACTGCTTGGGTTAGTCCAAGGATAGTAGTTCTCTGTACCTGGAACGGCTGTATAGTCGTAGAAGTTACGTACGTGCTCGTTAGCGTTTCTGCCGTAGAAGTTCCATGTATAGTCAGCATTGATCACGAGACCCTTGATAGGAGTGATGCGTACGGCACCAGTCATCCACAAGTCGTTCTGGCGATACTTGGCGTTACCACCCTGCTCCATGATAGCGATAGGGTTGGTGTAGCTACCCTGACCTGCATAGTGTCCATCAGGATGCTTTACTGGCATCAATGGGCTCAAGTCGTTCTTCATCATACCTGAGTATGCGCTCAAACCTGAGTAAGCTGTAGGGTTCATAGCTGTAGTACCACCGGTAGGGTGAAGCTCTGATGTATAGGTATGAGTAATCTTAGCGCTTACATTCAACCACTTGGTAATGTTGGAAGAGATGTTTACGTTAGCGTTGTACTTCTTGTACTTATCGTCACCAGCGGTCAAGATACCCTTCTGGTCGTTCATACCCAGAGATGCATAGTAGGTAGTACGGTCGTTACCGCCGCTGATGCTGGCATTGTAGATCTGAGAGAATGAAGTCTTGTAAAGCTCATTCCACCAGTCGGTATTGCCGCAATAGCCATACTTAGCCTTGTCGTATGCCTCGTCGAAGAATACAGGATCCTTACGGGTTCCGTTGAAGTATTCCTCTGTATATTTATAAACCTGATCCTTGAAGTATCGGCCAGAACCACCGTCATTCTTGTTAGCCTCATCCATCATCTTGAGGTACTGCATGGAATTAACGTTGTGGTATGACTTGGCAGGGCTCTGCCAGTAGCCTGTAGCGTTGAAAGAGATGGTTGGCTTGTCGCTCTTGCGACCCTTCTTGGTAGTAATGAGGATTACACCGTATGCTGCACGCGCACCATAGATGGCTGCAGAAGAGGCATCTTTCAATACAGAGATAGACTCCACGTCGTCTGGATTCACGAGGTTGGCATCCATCTGCACATTATCAACCAATACCAATGGGCTACCGCCGTTCAACGACGTGTTACCACGGATATTGTAGCTAGAGCTGGCACCAGGGGCACCACCACTGTTCATGGATACGTTGAGGTTAGGAACAACACCCTGGAGACCCTGACCAATGTTGGTAATAGGGCGGTTTTCCAAAACCTTACCATCTACGTTGGCAACAGCACCAGAGAGGTTTGCCTTCTTCTGTGTACCGTAACCTACTACAACGACTTCTTCAAGGCCTTGAGTATCTTCTTGTAGTGTAACGTTGAGGCTTCTTCCGTCCCACTTGATTTCGCTGTTTACGAAACCGATGTAGGAAACAACGATGGTTGTACCCTTAGTTACACCCTGGAGTGTGAACGCTCCGTCTAAATCGGTAACTGTAGCATTCTTCGTGCCTTTCACTGATACTGACGCACCAATAATCGGTTCACCGGTAGCATCCTTTACCACACCTTTGCATGCAGCACCCTGTTGTGCAACCATAGTTGCTCCGAATGTGCTTGAGCTAGGAACAGTACTCGCATTGGCGGCACCTACTAAAATCGTAGATAGTAATAGGGTCATGCCAAACTGACTTCTTTTGTTCATAATTGTTTGGTTTTAAATGTTATTTTTAATTATATAGGATGAATATTTTCATTCTAATGAATAGTTAGCTATTATCTACGTTGCAGTTTTAAAAACTACGCCATAGTTATTTAAAAACGTTATTAACGATGCCTTGTTTATGTTACACACTTAGGTCATTTATTATTTTCGGTTGCAAATATATGGCTTTTTTATTAAACTTAGATATTTTTGATAGTTAATTAAATTTAAATGGGGTAAAAAAGGGTATAATTTGGTGTTAAGCAAGCAAGAAGGCTTATCGGGATATCAAGAACTCTATTGATACAGCGAAAAATCAGGGTAAGGAAGAAGGTCTTGCCGAGGGCATAGAAATTGGTAAGAAAAAGGGCCGAAAAGAAGGCAGAAAAGAAGGAAGAATTGAAGCTAACACTGAAACAGCTCAGCGTTTGCTGGCTATGGGACTTTCTGTCGAACAAGTAGCCGAGGCTACTCAGCTGCCTTTGGATATCATTGAAAAACTGAGTAAATCTTAATAGTTTGCTCCCGCTAGGCGCTTGCTCCCGTCAGGATGCCTGGTGGGAGATATTCTTTTGATGCCTGTTGAGAGACTTTCTTTTAAACAAACTAGTCCGTTTTGATTTTGTTAGATGTATGATATAAATACACTTTTAAGGACGACTTTTTGTGATTTTCCACACTTTTAAGGACGACTTTTTGTGGTTTTATACATTTTTAAGGACGACTTTTTGTTCTATTTGAAATAAAAAATGTATCTTTGCACTCAGAAACATCAAATAATCAGAGAGTTATGAAGAGAAATGCCATCAAATACCTATATCAATGGAAAGCAAGCAACGACCGAAAGCCGTTGATCATGCTTGGAGCCCGCCAAGTTGGCAAAACCTGGCTGATGCAGGAATTTGCCAAAGAGGCCTATACCCGTAGTGCGTATATAAACTTCGAAGACAATGAAATGCTCTGTTGGTTGTCCGCAGGTTCCATAACCTTCGGTCATTCCACCAGCGGTTATTGAAAGTTGGTCCCCTTCGGGAACCGGAGGTTACTTGCGCAAATTATTCGCGGATAATCTGCGCTAATGGTGTGAAAAAAGCATGTTAGCGCAGATTATCCCGTTAGGCGCTCGGCGGATTTGCAATCCGCCGTTAAAAAATGTCCTAA